>ERZ791902.12-NODE-12-length-215294-cov-10.664670_pt1 | contig 215294 bp, 165 predicted proteins | sample MGYA00510149_ERZ791902 | MGnify/ENA primary metagenome ERZ791902 (study PRJEB30046, sample SAMN00792060) | human gut metagenome | study: EMG produced TPA metagenomics assembly of the A metagenome-wide association study of gut microbiota in type 2...
GGACTATTTTTTATTCGATTTTTCAGGTGTGCAATTTCATTATACAATGAGCCAACAAATCCTTTTTATCGTAGAAAATCAGCGTCTGTTTTGATATGTTATATAATTGCGCCAAGTCACTTGCGTAAAAGAAGTTGCGCTTATCTATCATTTAAAAATCTCTCCTATTGACATTATAGTTACTATATGGAGTATACTGTATTATCATAACATAAACAACATAATAATGCTAGAGTATAAGCATTAGATAAGTGTATGAGTGTTTGATGAAGTTGTTAGGAGGTATTGTATTTTTATGTTGAAACTGAACCGAAAAAAAGTTGCCGCTTTATTCATGATTTTGGGAATTTTGCCTCAAAGCGTAAGCTTTGCAGCAGAAAAGCTGGATCAATATAATTTGGACGAAATTGTTGTAACAGCTTCTCAGGAGAAAATTAAGCAGGAGCTGAATACTCCCGCTACTACTGAAATTTTCACTGCGGAAGATATTAAAAACTACAACGGCAGCAACGTACAGGAAGTACTGGAATATGCAGCGGGCGCAATTGCCGCTCAACCTACCGGTGTTGGCTCTACCTTTGGTATGAGAGGTTTGACCGGCGCAAGCCGTAACCCGACTATCCTTGTTGACGGCGTTCCTTTAAATATGCAGGGCTTCGGTAACCTGGACGCTATTCCCGTTAATGCTGTTGAAAGAATCGAAATAATCCGCGGTACCGGCGCAGTTCTTTACGGCACCGATACCTTGACCGGTGTTATCAATATTGTTACCAAGCAGACTCCGCAAATTTCCGCAAGTGCAGGCTACGGCAGCAGAGGCAAGCGTCTGGCTACCTTGAATGTAAGCGAAGATAAATTCGGTATGGCATATACTCATGACAGAATTGCGGAACGTAACTGGTATACCGCGAAGAAAACATCTAAAGGCATGTGGATGGAAAAACACAGTGCTATGTTAAAGTATAAGCCAAATGATAATTTATCTATGAGATATATGCTTACCGATAACCAGAACGATTACGATAAGTTTACTGCCCTCAAAAAGACAGGCTCCAACGAAACCAATATCGTTTTCCATGATCTTAATGTAGCATACAACAACAAAGGCTTGGATGTTACCGTATTCGGTCAGAAGCGTAAATACAAAAACAATGCTTATAACGCAGCTTACGAGCTTATGCCTAAAAAATCTCTGCGCAGAACCAGCTGGAACTATGGCGTAGATGCTAAGTATAATTTTGATATCGGCAAGTTCAACATTACTGCCGGTGCGGAAGTGGCTTTGGAAGCAGATTCTCACGGTAACGTTAAAGGCACATCCTTCGACCTGGATATGATTAAACGTCACAGAAAGGCTGTATATATTCAGGCAGTTGACAACATGACCGACAAAACTACCTTATCCTTCGGCGGCCGTGAAGTAATGTATGATGATATGAAGAATGAATTCCTGCCGTCCTTACAATTACTGCACAAGCTTAACAATAAGGATACTGTATTCCTGAACGTCAATAAATCATTCCGTATGCCTACTATCGGCGACCAATACTCTGACAGCGATTCTATGATTTTCAATGATAACCTTGGCCCCGAAACCGGCTGGAACTATGAAATCGGCTGGAAGAAGCTGTTGTCTCCGCGTGAATTCTTAAAGGTTTCTTTGTACCATCTGGATATCAGCAACAGAATCTTTACGCAGAAAATCGACGATGACCACAGCATGGTTGTCAATGCCAATAAATTCAAAAACACCGGCTTAGAGGTTTCCTATGAAGGCGTTTTGAGCGACCACTGGAGCTTCAAGACCTCTGTTGCATATTCCGATCCTAAGCAGATTGATAAACCGGGTGCCGATTTCAGAAACTGCGATGATAAGCTGCTGATTAACAGCGTTTTAGGCTATAAAAACGGCAAGCTGGCAACCAATCTGTTACATCAATATGCTGCTATGCGTTATCTGTCTTACGCACCGTATTCCGGCAATGGCATCAAGCAATATCTGAGCTTTAATGCTACCTATCAGTTCGATAAAGAAAACAGCGTGAAATTTGCTGTCAACAACATTCTGAACAGAACCGAAGAGATGGCTGCTTCCAGAGGCTGTCTGCTGCCGTACCGTGACTGGTTCATTACTTATGAAAGAACATTTTAATAAAATGCTTTGAAGGTGAACAATGAAAAAGCTGTTTCTGGTAATAATGGCATTGTCCTTATTGTTAGTCACCGGTTGTGGCAAGAAGTCCTTGTCCTCGCAGGAGCAGGGCAGCGGTTATACTGTTGTTGATGCCAGAGGCAAAAAGATAACCTTTGCATCAGCACCTAAAAGAATAGTTTGCTTAAATTACAGCGCTACAGATATTTTGACGGACCTTATACCGACAGAACGGATAATTGCTACGGATATGTGGGCAAGGGAAGAGGATTTGTCGAACTGCTACGAAAAGCTGAAGGGCATACCTGTATGCGAAAATAATCCTGAGCAGATTATGAAATTTAAACCGGATCTTGTTATTCTGACTGACGGCAGAGCTAACGAGCTGGCGGACACTCTTGACAGTGTCGGCATCAAGACCTGTGTCTTGCGTCAGCCCAAGACTATACAGGAAATTCCGGATTACATTAAAATTGTGGGTGAGGTAGCAGATACTAAGGCTGCTGCCGACAGCCTGGCAGAAAAGGTTGCCGCATATCTTAAGGCTTCTGACGGTGGACAGAAAATCGAAAGTGTTCTGCTGATTCATCCTAACGGCGGTATCGGTCAAAAGGGCTCGATGCCTGCCAGCATCTGTGAAGCATGTAATATTGAAAATCTGGCTGCAAAATATGATTTTCCGCAGTCCTCTTATCTCAGCAAGGAACAGATTATTGCTATGAATCCCAAAAGACTAATAGTATTGGATTGGTCCTTTGGCGGACAACATAAAAATGCCGAGATACGCAAGGAAGAAATTTTGAATGATCCCAGCTATCAGACTGTTTCTGCTGTGCAGAACGGGAAGGTTGTTATTGTACCGATGAAATATATGCATTGCTCCAGTCAGTATGTGATGAAGAATCTGGAAGAATTAAAACGTATTATGCGCACTACCCTATAATATAAAAACAAGCAGTGAACTACGAAAAATAGTTCCTGCTTGTTTTTTAGAATATGGAAATATATGGTATGGGGAAAGTTTATGTTCAAAACATTTCCCAACTATTACAAAACATAAAAGGAGAAGGTTATGAGAAAAATTGCAATTTACGGTAAGGGCGGTATCGGCAAATCCACCACCACCTCCAATTTATCGGCAGCACTGGCCTTAAAGGGCTACAAGGTTATGCAGGTAGGCTGTGACCCGAAGAGTGACAGCACCAAAAACCTTATGGAGGGCAAACGCATTCCGACAGTATTGGAGCAATTAAAGGAAAAGGGAGAGTCCTTGAAGCTGGAAGATATTGTTTTTGAAGGCTTCGGCGGCGTACTGTGCGTAGAAGCCGGCGGCCCTACTCCGGGCATCGGCTGCGCAGGCCGCGGTATTATTTCTGCCTTTGAAAAGCTGGCAGAGCTGGAGGCTTTTGAAACCTATAAGCCTGACATCGTTATCTATGATGTATTGGGTGACGTAGTCTGCGGCGGCTTCGCCATGCCCATTCGCGGAGGCTATGCACGCGAGGTATTCATCGTATCCTCCGGCGAAATGATGGCCCTCTACGCGGCAAGCAACATCGCTCAGGCCATCAAAAACTTCGGCCGTCGCGGCTACGCACGCTTAAAGGGCATTATCCTCAATGCCAAAAACATTGAGAATGAGCAGGAGCTGGTGGCTAAGGCTGCGGAGGAAATCGGCACCGAGGTTGTGCAGTATGTTCCGCGCAGCGGCGATATCCAGATTGCCGAAAACCAGGGTGGTACCGTCAGCGAATTTGTCAAGGACTCCCCAATGGTACAGGTATATAATGAGCTGGCCGAGCGCGTGCTGGAGCTCAGTGAGGACGAAGAGGAATAGGAGCAAAATATGAACTTACAAGAAAAGGCAAGGCGCAAACTGCAAGAAAAGCTGGGCCTGCCGCCGCAGACTGCAGGAATGGACGGCAACGAGCTGTTAGGACGGCTGAACCGTTTGAGCAAGGTGCAGACTATTAAGGACATTCCACAACTGACGACAGCACTGTTCCCCGGCACTCATTGTCCGCTGATGGGCGCTGCTATGATTGCCGGCGGCATCAAGGACTGCCTGCTGGTTATCGTAGGTACGGACGAATGCAGCTATTATACTAAAAGCCTGACTCTCAGCGACCGCTACGGTGGCATTAACGGGCGCTGTGTTTCGGTAGTGCTCGACAGCCATGATGTAACCTTCGGAAGTGCCGAAAGCATGCACAAGGCGTTCAAAGAGATTGTAGCGGAATATCAGCCTAAATGTGTAATGCTTGTGACTACTTGCGTTATTGAGGTTATCGGTGATGATTATGATGCCATTGCCGAGGAGCTGACAAAGCAGTACAGCATTCCGGTAATGACGGTGCATACAGAGCACTTTAAATGCGAGGACCATTTCCCCGGCTTCGAACGTGCCATTACTGCCTGCCAAAGCATTATGCAACCACAGGAGTGCGATGGCAGCGTGAATGTTTTGGGACAGCGCTTCGGTGATTTTGCGGATACGGAGCTCTATGCACTGCTGACAAAGTCCGGTGTGAAAATAGGTGTACAGTTGCCAAGCGGTTGCACAAGTGACGACATCCGTCGCGCTCCGGCGGCAAAGATCAATATTGTTGTCAATGATATTGCTCTGCAGTTGGCGCAGGCTATGCAGGAGCAGTATAACATTCCTTATGTTTACTTCAACCGCTTTGCCGCACCGGAAAAGATTCTGCAGGCCTATCAGCATCTGTTTGCTTATCTGGCGCTGCCGCTGCCTGCGGAGGTCAGTGCGAAATTCGACGAATGCAAGGCGTTGGAACAGGAAACAATGCCTGTTATGCAGGGGGTGCCGTATATTTTCGGCAATACGCAGTACGACTGCTTTGAGCTTAACAACTATCTGTGCCGTTTAGGCCTTGTGCCGCAGCTGATTCAGAGCAACAAGTTGCGCCAAGAGCATTTTGAGGATATCAAAGGCATTCTGGCGACTACCGACCCGTATGTCTGCAAGGCTGCTAATATAGCACCGCTGCAATATGTTTATGATGTACTGCATCCGTGGATTTACATAGGACATGAATTTGGTGAACGTTTGCGCCGCAAGGGAATTGCGCAGTTGCACAGCGACCCGGCAGGAAAAATGCTGGGCTTTGAATGCAACACCTTCCTGCTGAAAATTTTGCAGCAGACTGTGGCTGATGCCAAAGTATTCAGAAAGGAGGCGGGCCTGTGAGCTTAGTTAGATTTTTACCGACACCGTCGGACAGAATGGGAATTATCTGGAGTCTTTTGGCCGTACAGGGAGCCATCGTGCTGGAATACGGCCCTGCAGGTACTACGCATTACAGCATGGGCTTATACGGCGGCTTGGGCCTGCGCTTTCAAAACCGCATGTTCACTACGCATATGAGCGAGGATGATGTTGTAATGGGTGACGTAACACGCCTGGAGGATGCCATCGTTGAATTGGATAAAAGCTATGCGCCGAAGGTTATCTTCGTCGTAGCCTCTTCCGTGACTGCCGTCATCGGAACTGACATCAAGGGCGTGTGCTGCTATATGCAAAATGAGGTCAAGGCCAAGCTGGTAGCCTTTGAACAGGGAGGCTTCCGCGGTGATTACAGTATCGGCTTGGCAGAAACATATAAGCTGCTCGTGCGCAATCTGCCGAAAAAGGGCGTTGCAGCAGAAAAAGGCGTGTATAATATTATTGGCGCCTCTATGTGGCGTTATCGCATGGAAAGCGATATCTGGGAGATTAAGAGTCTGCTGAGCGAAGCGCTGGAGCTGAGATGTAACGCCTGCCTTTGCTGCGACACGAGCGTGGAGGAGCTGGAGGATATGGGCCTGGCACAGGTAAATATTGTGCTGGGCAACGAAGGCCTTGCGGCTGCCAAATATCTGCAGGAAAAATTCGGCACGCCGTATGTTTACGCTGTTCCCTACGGTTACAATGGTACGCTGAGCTTTTTAGTGCAGGTTGGAGAAGCGGTAGGCAGGGAGCCGGATTCTATGGTACTGCTACGCCTGCAAACAAAGGAAAAGAGCCTTTCCAGACTCAGTCTTTTCACTATGATGGGTAACAACAAGCTAAAGAAGGCTGTAGTTAAGGGCGATTATGATATGGTGCAGGGCGTGAGTGCCTTCCTGGAGCAGGGAGGGATTACGGTGCTGCACAAAATGTGCGCGCATAGCCTGAAGGCGATTGCCGAGCCTGCGGCAGCTGTGGAAGCCTACGCTGAGGAAAGCGACTGGCTGCAGGTAATCCGTGGCTTGCATGATACGCTTATTTTGGCAGATGATGTGGCGCTGCTGCAGGCGGAAGCCGATAACACGAAGGTGCTTATCAGCGCACCGTTTATGAACAGCGCTGTGGCTACGCACATGCCGTTTATGGGTGAAAGGGGAGCGGATTACCTGTTTGAGCGGATGCAGGCGTATTGCAGAAGATAAAAAAATAGCGCACGCTATTAAAGCATGCATTGAGAATAAAGAAAACCCATGTCCTGCCGATTTCGGCGGGACATGGGTTTTAGTAATTTCTTATAAACCAATCTCAGCTCTATTCTGCTTTAACCTTAAACACAATCGCGTACAGTACCGGCAGCACCACCAGCGTCAGCAGCGTTGCACCGGTCAGGCCGCAGGCAATAGCCACAGCCATCGCATTCCAGAACTGGCTGGCGAACATCGGAATCAATCCCAGTACCGTAGTGAAGGCCGCCAGCATAATAGGACGGAAACGCACAATCGCCGATTCCGTAATCGCCTTGGCAGGCTCCATTCCGGCATCAAGGTGCTGCTGAATCTGGTCAACCAGCACCATACTGTTACGGATAATCGTACCGGTGAGTGCCAGGATGCCCAGCTCCGCCATAAAGCCCAACGCGGAATTGAACAGCAGCAGGCCGAAGATAACGCCGATTATTCCCATGGGCGCCGTCAGCATAATAACCAGCAGCTTGCGGATATCCTGCATCTGCAGCATAATCAGAACGACAATCAGCAGCATCATCAGCGGTATAGGCTTCATCAGATAATTCAGGGTATCGTTGCTGTCCTCCAGCGAACCGCCGACTTCGATGCTCATTCCGGCAGGCAGCTCCTTGCGCAACGGCTCCAGCTCCTTATACACCTGCTTGGTAACATCGTTGCCGGTAACGCCGTCAACAATACCGCCGTTGACGGTAATCGTAGGACGCAGGTTGCGGCGCCAGATGATATTGTCCTCGCTGGTGTAGTCAAGATGCGCAATTTGTGACAGCGGCACAGCGCCCTTGCTCGTAGGAATGGAAATAGTTTCCAGCTGCGAAATATCTGCACGCTGGTCAGGCTGCAGGCGGAAAACGATACCAATCTGCTGGTCGTCCTCCAGATAGGTTGCCACGGTATAACCGGATACCTGGGCCTGCAGAGCGTTGGCCACAGTCTGACGTGTGAGCCCCATTTGCAGCAGCTTGTCATTGTCGACCTTCATCTTAACGGCGTTGGTCTGCTCCAGCCAGTCAAGACGTGTCATGTTGACATAGGGATTAGCGGCCATAACCTTGCGCACCTTCTGCGCATATTCCTTAACCTGCGCGTCGTTGTTGCCACTGACGCGGATTATAACAGGATAGGGAGCAGGCGGACCAAGCGGAATCGAGCGGGAGTAAACTATAGCCTCCGGCAAATGCTCGGCGGCAAGCTCGCTGATGCGCTTCTCCAGCTTCTTACGGTTCTCAACGCTTTTGGCAACAACTACGAGCTGTGCATAGTTATCACGCGGCTGTACCGGGTCGATTACCAGCACAAAGCGCGGTGCGCTTTCGCCTACGTATGTGGAAACATGGTCTAATTCTTTATCGTCTTTAATCAGATTCGTCAGCTTGCGTGCTGCGGCATCTGTAGTTTTAATCGAACTGCCCTCAGGCATATTAAGCTCTACTAAAAGCTCCGGACGTACGGAGGCGGGGAAAAATTCCTGGCTGACGAAGCGCAGCATGAACATGGAAAGTCCCAGCATCGCTAGAGTAATGCCGATAACCGTGATGCGGTGTCCCAAGGCCCAGTGCAGCAGCTTGCGGAAGGCGCGGTAAAAGCTGTTATCATAAGATTCCTGCTTGATAACGGTAGGACGTATCCATTCATAGCCTAATACCGGTGCCAAGGTTGCGGAAACAAGCCAGGACAGCATCAGTGTAACGGTCATAACCGGGAAGAGGCTGTAGGCAAATTCCGAAGCGCTGGCCTTAGAGAAGGCAATCGGCATAAAGCCGAGGCAGGTGATGGTGGTGCCTGTCAAAAGCGGCCAGGCGCAGGTTTTGAAGGCATAGGAGGCTGCTTCCTTACGCGGCATGCCTTCGGACATTTTTACCTCCATCAGCTCAACGACGACGATGGCATCATCGACGAGCATACCAAGGGAAACAACCAGTGCGCCCAGGGATACCTTATGCAAATCGATGCCCAAAGCGAACATGGCACAGAAGGAGCCTAACAAAATCAGCGGGATGCAGCAGGAAATTACATAACCGCTGCGGCGTCCGAGTGTCATCAGGCTGACTACCAGCACGATGATAATTGCCTCGTAAAGGCTTTCGGAGAATTCGCTGATGGATTTCTTTACTACCTCAGGCTGGTTGGCAACCTGATTAAGCTCCAGTCCGAGCGGCAGCTCCTTTTGGATGCGGGCGATTTCTTTGGCCAGATTTTCACCGAGCTTGATGTTATCGCCGCCGTCCTCCATAGAAAGAGCAATGCCGACTGCGGGCTTGCCGTTATAGTACATCATTGTTTCTGGCGGGTCTGCATAACCGCGAGTGATGGTTGCGATATCGCCCAGGCGGAAGACACGGCCGTTGGCATTGATGGGGATGGCAGCAATATTTTCTACGCTGTCGGGACTGCCGGTAATGCGCAGGTAGGAGTTGGCTGTGTCGGCCTCAATCATACCGCTGGCATTAATCGAGGTCTGTGCCTTGATGGTGCTGGCGATACTGTTGATATCCAGTCCCAGCTGTGCCAGCTTGGCGGTTTGCATCTGCACGAAGATTTTCTCCGGCTGCACGCCCACCAGCTCAACCTTTTTGACATCAGGCACGCTGAAGAAGTCGAGCTTAATTTTTTCGGCGTATTTACGCATATCCTCATAGGTGAAGCCGTCACCGGTAATTGCGTAGATATTGCCGTAAACATCATCAAAACGGTCGTTATAAAACGGACCTACGGTACCCGACGGCAAGTCCTTTTTGCCGTCGTTGACGATGTTGCGCAGCTCCAGCCAGCGCTGACGTACCGTGTTGCCGGCAACCTCATCCTTGAGCGCTACCGTAATAACGCAGACACCGGGACGCGAATAGCTGGTGATTTTCTTAACCTGCGGCAGACTTTGAATCTGCTTTTCCAACGTATTGGTCAGATGCATCTCGACATCCTTGGCGCTGGCACCGGGCCAGGCTGCGGATACTACCATCTGCTTGACGGCAAAGCTGGGGTCCTCGCTGCGGCCGAGCGATTTAAAGGAAAACATACCCATAATCAGCACAAGCACAGCGAAGAAGTAAACTAACTGGCGATGGTTAATAGCCCATTCTGCCCAGTTGGCATGATGTTTTTCGTTGTTTGACATCAGATATCACCGCCTTTGGTCAGACGCACCTGTTGGTTATCGACAAGCTTGCTGAGGCCGGCGGTTATCAGAATATCACCCTTGTTTAAGCCGCCTGCCAGACGCACGTTGTTGCCTATATAGCCGGCAACCTTAACGTCCTGCAGCACAGCGCGGTTATTGCGTACCAGCCAGACCTGTGTCTTGCCGTTTACCTGATACAGCGCGGTAGCGGGGATAACAAGCTCGTCCGCTGCTGCCGCAGCGTCCTTAAAGCTTACCTTGGCAGTCATGCCGAGCTTGGCTGCTGCAGGCAGCTGCGGCACCGCAACACGTACCTTGTAGGTACGCGTGATGCTGTCGGCAATAGGCGCAATTTCGCGGACAGTGCCCTTCGCCGTAACATCGGGAAGCGCCCAGAAGCTGATTTCTGCCTGCTGGCCTACGCTCAGCTTGACGTTTTCCGGCACGTTAATCTGGATTTCACGCTCGCCGCTGCGCACGATGGTGACCATCGGCGTACCGGCTGCCGTTACCTGACCTGCTTCGCCGGTGATGGCTGCCACAACGCCGTCGGCATCACTCGTCAGCTGCGTGTAGCTCAGCTGGTTGCCGCTGGCGTTGGCGTTGGCCTGTGCCTGGCGCAGCGCAGCATTGGCTGCCTCCAGCTGGGTGTTGTACTGGTCGCGCGTTGCTTCGCTTACAGCACCGCCGGCATACAGCTTGTTAAAGCGCGCCGCATTGTCAGCTGCCAGCTTTTGGTTGGCAACTGCGGATGCCAGCTGTGCATTAGCGGCTTCTACGCTTTGGTTTACATCCTTCGGGTCAATGGTCATCAGAATCTGGCCGGCGTGTACCCGGTCTCCTACGTTGACAAGACGGGAAGCGATTCTGCCGGCAGTCTGGAAGGCCAGCTGGCTTTCGTAGCGCCCGCGCACCTCACCGGGATAAACAGCAGAGGAATCGACAATGCTTTCGCCTATCGTCATTGTCCGGACGATGGGGATGTAGTTTGCCTCCTGCGGCTTATGCGTAATACTGCTGTAAAGCTGCCAGCCTGCGGCTGCCAGTACGACAACGGCAGCTCCGGCAACAAGTTTCTTTTTATCAGGAAGTTTGGGAAGTTTTTCCATAATAGACTGCATGATTTAACAGCTCCCTTGCAGAATAATTTTATTGTTGTAAAATTTTTAATCGTTCAATTAAATTATAGGTTCTAAAGAAGATAGCGTCAAGCAACAAAGTTGTAAACAAAAATAAAGCTGCTTTGAAGCAGCTTTATTTAAGGAATATATTTACTTTTTACTAAGTGACGCAAGGTAGGTGTTGAGTGCCTGCAGCAGGTAGTCAAGCTCAGCGCCGTTTTGGAAATTGCCTAGCTCGCAGATATGGCTGTGCATTAAAAAGAAGAACATAATAATACCTTCCAGCGTGAAGGCAACGTGGGTTGCTTTGATATCGGCAACGATTTCGCCGCAGGTAATCGCTTCTTCAACCAGCTCGGTCATGAACTGATGGATGCGGTACAGCTTGCTGCGTACATAATTTTCGAACATGGGCTGCGGAGTCAGCAGCTCGCGGTAAATCAGATGAATGTTGTAAGGGTTCTGCTGCTGCATTTCGGCAATACCGTCTACGTAGGTACGCAGCTTGGTAAGCGGTGAACCTGGCTGCTGACGGATTTTGTCCTGTAGCTTCAGAAATTTTTCTGCCTCGGTATATAAAACCTCCTGATATAAATTCTTTTTGCCGCCGAAATAATAGGAAATCAACGCACTGTTGACGCCACTGGCAACAGAAATCTGCTTGATGGACACGGCAGCGAAGCTGTCCATGGCAAACAGCTTGGTTGCGGCTTCAAGAATTTTATCAGCAGAATTGAGATTAGGACTTTCATCTATCATATAACGTAATACCTCTTTGGAATAAATAATGTATGAATATATTATACACGATTTGGGCGCAGATGTAAGCTGATTTTGTTAAAAAAGTGATATTATGAAAATATCTTGTTAAATATGAAAATTTTGTTCGTTAATATGTTGGCTATGTATGGCTTTTCTGTTATAATAAAAAAAATAACGGAGGTCACCATAAAAGAAATGAGTACATTAGCTATAGCTTTGATGATTGTCATAGCCCTGCTGTTGGCAGGTGTGATAATATTATTGATACAGGGACGCCCGAAGGCGGATATGACGGCGCAGCGGCTGGAGCTTTTGGAGCGCAGGCTTGCGGAAAGCATGTACGACCTGCGCGGCGAGCAGAGCACGCTGGCGCGGGCAGCGCGTTTGGAAAACCAGGCCGCGAGCGACAGGCTGAGCGAACAGATTGACAAGCGTGTGGCGCGTCTGGCGGATATGACGGACCAGAATCTGGAGCGCATCCGCATGACTGTGGACGAGCGCCTTAATCAATCGCTGGAGCAGAAGTTTGCGCAGGTCAACAAGTGCCTGGGCGAGGTGCACCAGTCCTTGGGACAGATGCAAAGCCTTTCCTGCGGTGTGGATGAGCTGCGGCGTGTTCTGTCGAACGTTAAGGTGCGCGGCACCTGGGGCGAAATGCAGCTTGGCAATATCCTCAAGGATATTCTTGACCGTGCAAGATATGTAGAAAATGCTGAGGTGCGTCCGCACAGCGGCCTGCGCGTGGAATACGCCTTGCGTTTGCCGGGGCAGCGGGAGCAGGAGGTGCTGCTGCCGATTGACGCCAAGTTTCCGCTGGAGGATTACCAACGCCTGCAGCAGGCGCGTGAGGCCGGTGATACGCAGGCGGCGGATGCAGCGGCGAAGCAGCTGGAGCGACGCTTGAAGAGCGAAGCGAAGGATATCTGCGAAAAATATATCTGCCCGCCGTATTCGACAGATTTTGCCGTAATGTATCTGCCGAGCGAGGGCCTGTTTGCGGAGGCTTTGGCCTTGCCGGGACTGGCCGAGGAGCTGCAGCTGAAATTCAGAGTGTGCGTAGCGGGGCCGACGACGCTGGCGGCGTTGGTGAACAGCCTGCAGCTGGGCTTCCGCACGTTGGCGGTGCAGCAGCGTACTACCGAAGTCTGGCAGCTGCTGAACAAGGTTAAGCAGGAGCTTGCCGGCTTGGAAACAGCTCTTGATAAAACAGCCAAAAAGCTTGAGGAGGGGCAGAACGCCCTGCATACCACCAAGCGCTATACAGCACGCTTGCAAAAGCAGCTGGAGGCTGTGCAGCTGTTAGATGAGGAAGATAAGCATGACAAAGAATAATGAGCCTCATCCCTATAAAAAGCCGCCGCTGTGGGTACAGATATTATTATGGGCCTACGGCTTTATGTGGCTGAATATGATTTTTGTTACGGGCTTAAACAGCCTGTATCTCGGTTATATAGATTATGACAGCGGCAGCATTGCCTTCGCCATGACCTGTGGCTTTTGGCTGATTTTCAGATATTTGCCGCGCTTGCTTTAAGAGGGGGAATTACAATGGAGCAATGGGATATTTATGACAGTGAACGCCGTCTTACCGGACGGACAATGAAAAAGAACGACTGGATACTGCAGGACGGCGAGTATCATCTGACGGTGCTTGGCGTTGTGCGCAACACCGACGGACGCTTTCTGATTACCAGACGCGTGCTGACGAAGGCCTGGGCTGCCGGCTGGTGGGAGGTTCCCGGCGGTGCGGTGCAGGCGGGTGAAAGCTCACGTGAGGCTGTGAACCGCGAGGTGTGGGAGGAAACCGGCCTGGATGTTTCAGCCTGCGCAGGCGGACCGGCGCTGACCTATCATCGTGAAAATCCGGGCGAGGGTGATAATTATTTTGTTGACTGCTATCTTTTTACGCTGCTCTTTGCACCGGAGCAGGTAAAAATCCGCCCTAATGAGGCACTGGAATACAAGCTGGCGACCTTGGAGGAGATTCAGGAGCTGGCGCAACAGGGAATCTTTTTGCATTATGACAGTATTAAGGATGTTTTTGCAAAATAAAGCTGTATGTCGGCGTTTGCTGTTGAAAAAACACAGCCGGCGTGGTAAAATATTATGGTAAATGCTTAAATAAATATGGCAAAGAGAAAGTTTGGAGGAATTTACAATGTCAGGACATTCTAAATGGGCGAACATTAAACATAAAAAAGGCAAGGCTGACGCTCTGCGCGGCAAAATCACTACTAAAATCAGCCGTGAAATCACTATTGCCGTTCGTATGGGCGGTGCAGATCCTACCGGTAACATGAAGCTGAAGCTGGCTCTGTCCAAGGCTAAGGCTAATAATATCCCTAAAGACAACATTCAACGTGCAATCCAAAAGGGTGCAGGTGCTCTGGAAGGCCAAAGCTTTGAAGAGATTACCTATGAAGGCTACGGTCCTGCAGGCGTTGCTATGATGGTCAGCTGCCTGACCGATAACCGTAACCGTACCGCTGCCGATGTACGTCACGTATTCTCTAAGCACGGCGGCAACCTGGGTGCCAGCGGCTGCGTAAGCTACATGTTCAAACAAAAAGGTATCTTCGCAGTAAGTGCCGAAACCGGTGTGAGCGAGGACGATCTGATGATGATCGCTCTGGATGCAGGTGCTGAGGATATCAAGAGCAGCGAAGACGGCTTCGAAATTATCACCGATCCGGCTGCTTATGACGATGTAGAAAAAGCTTTGGCTGATAACAATATTGAAGTTGCAATGTCCGAAATCACCATGGTTCCCGATACTATGGCTGAGCTGTCCGGTGAGGACGCCGAAAAGGTTCAGAAGATGTTGGACGCATTGGATGATTGCGATGATGTACAAGACGTTTACACCAACGCTGACTTGCCGGAAGACGACGAGGAATAATATTATTATTACGAAGTAACTGCAATGTGCGCGAAGCATAGTTGCAGAAAGGAAAGCAGGCAGTTGATGTCTGCTTTCTGTTTTTTGAGAGGTTTTTTATGCTGGTTTTAGGAATTGACCCCGGTACCGCTATCTGCGGTTATGGCTTGGTAGATATGACAGGCAACCGTCTGCGCCCCGTTTTTTACGGCTCGGTGCTGACGGATAAGGATATGCTGCCGGAGCTGAGGCTGAAGAAGATTTATGATGATATTTCGGATATTATCGATCACTTTAAGCCGGATCTGCTGAGCATCGAAAAGCTGTTTTTTAACCGCAACGTTACTACTGCGATTCCTGTAGGCCAGGCACGCGGCGTTGTGCTTTTGGCTGCGGCCAACAAGGGACTGCCGGTGATGGAATTTACGCCGATGCAGATTAAGCTGTCGGTAGTAGGCACAGGCAGTGCGACGAAGGAGCAGGTTATCTATATGGTGATGCATCTGCTCAATATCCGCGAAAAAATTAAACCGGATGATACGGCCGATGCACTGGCAGCGGCAATCTGTGGCATCAATACTGCGTCTACGCGCAGATGGCAGGAGGGCAGATAAATGATAGGTTCATTGAAGGGCTCTGTTGAAAGCCTTGGCATAGATAACTGCATAATCGAAACTGCAGGCGGCGTAGGCTACCGTGTTTTCATGCCGGCGGCACAGCTGGCACAGCTGACGCAGGGTGCAGCAGTGCGCCTGCACATCCACACGGCGGTGCGCGAGGATGCCATTGTTCTTTACGGCTTTTTGAGCCGGGAATATTATGACCTCTTTGAGCTTCTGTTGACCATCAGCGGCGTAGGTCCCAAGATGGCCTTGGGTATTTTATCCGCAGTCAAGCCTGATGCTTTTTATCTGGCGGTACAGAGCCGTGATATCAAGGTGCTCACTAAGCTGCCCGGTATCGGCAAAAAGACGGCGGAGCGCCTGCTGCTGGAGCTTAAGGACAAGGTCGGCCCCGTGGCCGCCGAAAGCGGCGACAGCTTCGGCGAAGCAGTAGCTGCCGGAGGCAGCGGCGCCGTAGCGGAGGCTATCGAAGCACTTGCTTCCTTAGGCTATAGCAACAGCGAGATTATGCCCGTAATCAAGAAAATCGAAGGCGCAGAAACCAAGACGAGCGAGGAAATATTGAAGCAGGCCTTAAGGCTGATGATGAAGTAATTTCCCGCAGATAAATAGTCTGGCGGTATTCGTGTCTGTGCAAGGCTTACTAGGAGGAACTTATGGAATTTGATGATAGAATTATTGCCGGGGCGGAACAGGAAGCAGATGGCTGGCAGTACAGCCTGCGTCCGCGTCTGTTAAATGAATATATAGGTCAGACGCAGGTCAAGGATAATCTGTCTATTTTCATTAAGGCTGCCGCTGCCCGCCACGAAGCGCTGGACCACGTGCTGCTGTTCGGGCCTCCGGGTTTGGGAAAAACTACGCTGGCCAACATTATTGCCAATGAGCTTAATGTCAACATCCGCGTTACCAGCGGACCGGCGATTGAGCGTCAGGGAGATTTGGCAGCAATTCTGACCAACCTTGGCGATAATGATGTACTTTTTATTGACGAAATCCACCGCTTGTCCAAGACCGTAGAGGAAATCTTGTATTCCGCTATGGAGGATTTTGCCTTAGATATTATTATCGGCAAAGGTCCTGCGGCGCGCAGTGTGCGTCTGGACCTGCCGCATTTTACGCTTATCGGCGCTACCACGCGCCTGGGCGCGATAGCGGCGCCTTTGCGTGACCGCTTTGGCGTGCAGTGCTGCCTGGAGTTTTACGAGCCGGAGGAGCTGCAGTTTATTATTACGCGTGCAGCGGAAATCCTGAATGTAAAAATCGACAAGGAAGGCGCTTTGGAAATTGCTCGCCGCAGCAGAGGCACCCCGCGTATCGCGAACCGTCTGCTGAAGCGTGTGCGAGATTTCGCCCAGGTGCTGGGCGTGGAGATTATCGACCGTCAGCTGGCAGACGAAGCGTTGGCTAAGCTGGAGGTTGACCGCTACGGCTTCGACCGCAACGACCGTAAAATTTTGACGACTATCGTCAAAACCTTCGGCGGCGGTCCTGTCGGCATTGAAACGATTGCCGCAGCCGTGAGCGAGGAGTCCTCAACCATTGAGGATGTAATCGAGCCGTATCTGATGCAGCAGGGAATGCTGAACCGCACCTCGCGCGGACGTATGGCAACACGCGAAACCTATAGATATCTGGGAATGCCGTTTCCCGAAAATCAGTAAAGCAGCTTAGCTGCTCAGGAGAAAAAATGAAATTATTATTACACGCCTGCTGCGGTCCCTGTGCCTGCTACCCTACGGAGCAGCTGACGGCGGCGGGTACAGATTTTGATATTTTGTTTTTTAATCCTAACATTCATCCGTACAAGGAGTTCAAGCACAGGCTGAGCACCCTGCGGGAGTTTTGTGAGAAGAAGCGCTACAATCTTATTATCGACAAAAGCTATCCGATAGAGGAATGCATCCGCGGTATGCTGTCAGAGCCTACCGTGCGCTGTGCCTTCTGCTACCGTATGCGCCTGCGCTATGCAGCGCAGTTTGCCAAAGAAAACGGCTACGATGCTTTTTCGACTACGTTGCTCGTCAGCCCCTATCAGCGCCATGAGCTGATAAAAAAGGAGGCGGAGGCAGCAGCGGCGGAGTTCGGTATTCCGTTCTATTATGAGGACTTCCGCGTCGGCTATCAGCGCGGTGTGGATATCAGCCTGGAGCTGGGGCTGTATCGCCAGCAGTACTGCGGCTGTGTCTTCAGCGAGCGTGACCGCTACGAAATCCGCAAAAAGCCTAAGGCGGAAGCAACGCAGGATAAGTTTGTGGTTGTAAGCAAAAATATTAAAATGGTGAACAGATAAAGGCTGCCGGATAATTAGAGTAGCAACAACCCTCAGTCAAAATCACTAGCGTGATTTTGCCAGCTCCCTTGACGCTAAGACCCAGTTTATCGCAAGCTATGCGTCGCGAGAAACTGTTGGTCGTGCTAATGTCGCTTTGCGACGCAGGGAGCATATAAAAGTTCGGTGTAATTGCGAACTGTAATTTTAAATCTAGCCTGCTATATCTCCCCTAAAAGGGGAGGTGGCTGCGAGCTAAGCGAGCAGACGGAAGGGTTGTGCGAAAATCGAGGAAAAGTATATGCTTAGAAAATTACTGATACTGTCTGTACTGTTATTTACTTTTATATTTGCTTCTGCCGCCGCGGCCGCCGAGCAAATCCGTATAGGAATTGTGGTGGGGCAGGCAACGGCAGAGCTGAGCTGTGAGGATGAATTCACAGTGCGTGATTCATCGGGCAAAACGACAACGATGCCCAAGGGAAAATATTTCATTCATGCGCAGCAGGGAAAGCTTTTCTTTGATGATAAAAATGAATTTGGTAATGAAGCTGTTGTTGCTGCGGCGGCAGGCAAAAAGTCACCGCAAATCAATAAACGCGGTTATAAAGGGGATTTTCAACTGCAGGCCGAGCAGGGCGATAAGCTGCTAGTAGTCAACAGACTGCCGCTGGAGGATTATCTGGCGAGCGTGCTGCCGGCCAAAACGATGTCCGTATGGCCTGATGAGGTTATCAAGGCGCAGGCGGTTGCTGCCCGCAGCTACGCTTTATATAAAATGCAGCACAGCGATAAGGCCTATGCTTTGCTTGCGACCGACAGGGAGCTGCCTTACGGAGGTACAGGCAAGCGTATTGAAAAGGATGCTGTGACGAAGCTGATTCAGGCGACGAAGGGACAGTATCTGGTTGATGCTTACGGTCGGGCGATTGAAGCTGTCACTACTTCAAGCAGCGGCGGCAGAACCGAAAGCGCGCTGAATCTGCGCGGTACTGCCGTAAGCTATCTGCAGTCGGTAGAGGATTACGACAGCGACAGCCCGGAATATACTTGGGAAAGCCGCATTGCTCCGGTGCTTTTGGAAAGCCTGGCAGCGCAGCGCGGTTATACCACCGGCAAGCTGACGAGTATACGCCTCTCCCCGCTTGATGATGCAGGTGTTGACAGAACGCCCACGGGACGGGTAAAATATATTATCCTTTCAGGTGAGGCCGGCGCTGTCAAAATCAGCGGCAGTGAGCTGCAGGACCTGTTAGGTCTGAACAGCACCTTATTTGATATCGAAACCGGTACGCCGGTGCCGGAAACACTCAAGGTGCCTATCGAAGATCATTACGGTATGGAAATAGGCAGCAAGGATATAGGCATCAAGGTCAATGAGTCGAAAAAGCCCGTCTGGAAAAATTTAGTGCGCAGCTACCATTTGCTGGGCGGCGGCAAGGAAGAGAAAATTATTTTCCGCGGCAAGGGCAAAGGCTCCGGCCTCGGTTTGAGTGCCTGGGGTGCGCGCGGTATGGCTAACGCCGATGCCAAGGCTACCTATAAAACAATTCTGGCACACTATTATCCCGGAATTCAGCTTGTTCGTTAGCAGGAAGCTATGTGTCCTGTAATATATAAGAAAAGAGAGAATTTTGCATGTTAGTAACTGATTTTGATTATGATTTGCCACAGGAGCTTATTGCTCAGCATCCTATGGAGCCGCGCGATCATTCGCGCCTGCTGGTTGTTGACAAAAAGACCGGTGAAATTGAGCATAAGCATTTTTATGATTTGGTAAATTATCTTAAGCCCGGCGATGTGCTGGTGTTTAATGATACCCGCGTTATTCCCGCGCGTCTGCACGGCACGAAGGATACCGGTGCCCATGTCGAGGTATTCCTGCTGACCCGCAGAGATGCAACCGACTGGGAGGTTCTGGTGCGCCCCGGCAAAAAGCTGCAGGTTGGTGCCAAGATTAACTTCAGCGATGAATTAAGCTGCGAGGTTATCGAGCACACCGACTTCGGCGGACGTGTGGTACGCTTTAAGTATGACGGTATCTTCGAAGAAATTCTTGACCGTCTGGGTGAAACTCCTCTGCCGCCGTATATCACGGCACCGCTGGAGGATAAGGAGCGCTACCAGACTGTTTATAACCGTGAGCGCGGCAGTGCTGCCGCTCCGACCGCAGGTTTGCACTTTACCAAAGAGCTACTGCAGAAAATCAAGGATATCGGCTGTGAAGAGGTTTTTGTAACGCTGCATGTAGGCCTTGGTACCTTCCGCCCCGTAAGTGAGGCGAAGATTGAGGACCATAAGATGCATAAGGAGTTCTACACCGTATCTCAGGAGGCAGCGGATGCAGTAAACAAGGCGAAGGCCGAAGGCCGCCGTATCATTGCGGTTGGTACCACGGCAGTACGCACTCTGGAGGCTGCGGGCGCTGACGGTCAGCTGCACGCCGGCAGCAGCTGGACGAATATCTTCATCTACCCCGGTTACAAATTCCGTCTGGTGGATGACCTCGTAACCAACTTCCATCTGCCGCAGAGCACGCTGCTGATGCTGGTAAGCACTCTGTCTACCCGTGAGATTATGCTGCAGACCTACAAGAAGGCGGTTGAAGAAAAATATCGCTTCTTCTCTTTTGGCGATGCCATGTTTATTACAGAGCTCAATAAATAAGATTTTTTTGCCTTCGCCGCAAAGCCGAAGGCGCTGATAAATAATTTTAGGAGATGCATATGACTAAACACGCAGTAACCTACGAACTAATTAAAGAATGTCCGCGCAGCGGTGCGCGTCTTGGCCGCCTGCATACGCCGCATGGTACCTTTGAAACTCCGATGTTTATGCCTGTTGGCACACAGGCAACAGTAAAGACTCTGGCACCGGAAGAGCTGTACGATATGGGCAGCCAGGTTATTTTGTCGAATACCTATCATCTGTTTTTGCGTCCCGGTCACGAGCTGGTGCGCAAGGCAGGCGGTCTGCACAAGTTTATGAATTATAAACGCGGTATGCTTACCGACAGCGGCGGCTTTCAGGTATTCAGCCTGGGCGCTATGCGCAAAATCACCGAAGAGGGCGTAATGTTCCGTTCGCATATCGACGGCAGCAAGCAGTTCCTCTCCCCGGAGGTTTCTACTCAGGTGCAGGAGGCCTTGGGCGCTGATATTGCAATGGCCTTTGATGAATGCATTCCGTATCCCGCAGATTTTGATTACGCCAAGCGTTCTACCGAACGTACCACACGTTGGGCTAAGCGCTGTCTGGAAACGCATACGCGTGAGGATCAGTCCATGTTCGGTATCGTGCAGGGCGGTATGTATCCTGAGCTGCGCCGCATGAGCGTGCAGCAGCTGACGGAGCTTGACTTCGCCGGCTACGGTATCGGCGGTCTGTCCGTAGGCGAGCCTAAGCCGATGATGTACGATATTCTTTCGCATACTACCGAGCTGATGCCGAAGGATAAGGCACGTTATCTGATGGGCGTAGGCACTGCCGACTGCATTGTAGAGGCTGTAAACCTGGGCGTTGATATGTTTGACTGTGTATTCCCGACACGTGTTGCCAGAAACGGCACCGCTATGACGCATACCGGCCGTCTGGTAGTACGCAACGCAATCTACGCAGAGGATTTCCGTCCGATTGAGGAAGGCTGCGACTGCTATGCCTGCCGTAACTTCAGCCGTGCTTATATTCGCCATCTGTTCAAGGCAGAGGAGATTTTCGGTCTGAGACTCTTGTCTATTCACAATCTGCATTTCCTGCTGCATTTTGCCAAGGAAATCCGTGAGGCAATCGCTAATGACTGCTTCCCTGAATTCCGCGAAAGATTCTTAGAAAATTATCGTTGATAACAAGGATTTTTCCAATTTACAGAGAATATATAGAAGTGGTATAAATAAACCAAACTATTGCATACTAAAAGGTTTGCAAGAGGAACCTGCAAATGTGTCCGAATTTGCGGGAAGTGATAAAATGTGGAGGTGTTCAATATGCAAGGTGGAGATACAATGGCTTTGCTCAATTCTCTCTGGCCCTTTGTTTTAATGGGCGGCATATTCTATTTCATGCTGTGGAAACCCCAAAAAAGAGAGCAGCAGAAAAGACAGGATTTGTTAAATAGCCTTAAGGAAGGCGACGAAATCATTACCATTGGCGGTATCTATGGTAAGATTACTGCTATTTCCGAAAAACGCGTTAAGGTAGAGATTGCCGAAGGCGTAGTAATCGAAATGGCACGCAACGCTGTCAGCGGCTTCCAAAACCCCGCTAAGAATTCCTGATGGTGATTGCAGAAGAAAAAGTTGAGCTGCGCAAGTATTTTAAAAGGCTGCGGTCACAATTGACCGCAGAGCAGGCTGCTTCTGGCAGCCTGCTGACTGCCCGTCAGATACTGGCCTGTGATGCATATCGCAAAGCGAACTGCATCATGGGCTATTTGGCTTTTGGCAATGAGCTGTCTGTAGACCTGGTTCTGCAGCAGGCCTTGGCCGACGGCAAGACTGTTGCCGTGCCGCTGGTGCAATCTGCTACGGAGATGGCTCCGGTGCAGTTGGAAAACATGCTGGACTTTGAGCTTGACCGTTACGGCATCCGCAGCGTCCGCCAGCCGGCGAAGCTGCTACAGCCGCAGCAGCTTGACCTAGTACTGGTGCCAGGAGTGGCCTTCGGCCGCGACGGCAGCAGACTGGGGATGGGCGCGGGCTATTACGACCGTTTTCTGCCGCAGGCGGAAAACGCATTGCTCATGGGCATCGCTTACGATGCTTTTATTCAGCCGAATCTGCCACGGGATGAATTTGATGTGCTTGTACAGCTTTTAGCAAGTGAAAGCGGGATTACCACTCTCAGTCCGCTTAGCTTATAAATTAAATCCAGTTAATCCAAAAAAATCTTAAGGAGGAAGTTATTTTGCGTTGGAATGAATTCGGGAAATTTCTGATTGTCGCTTTGGCGATTATCGGCGGTTTCTGCGTATACATCTCGCCTCTGGCTAATTCCATTAAACAGGGCTTGGATCTGCAAGGTGGTACTCATGTAGTTTTACAGGCTGTGGATACGCCGGAACTTAAGGTTGACGACGACGCTGTCAACCGCAGTGTAAAGGTTATTGAGCGTCGTGTCAATGAGTTGGGCCTGACCGAGCCTGTTATTCAGCGTCAGGGCAAGGACCGTATTATTGTTGAGCTGCCGGGCGTAAAGGACCCTGAAAAAGCTATTGCTATGCTGGGCCGTACCGCTATGCTGCAGTTTAAGGATGAAAGCGGGAAGGTTGTTCTTACAGGCAGTGACCTGAAGGACGCCAAGGCACAGGTTTCCCAAGGCAATCAGGCTGTAGTAGGCCTGGAATTTAATGATGAGGGCGGCAAAAAATTTGCTGACCTTACTGCCCGCAATGTAGGCAAAAAAATCGCTATCGAGCTTGACGGCCAGGTGCTGACTGCTCCTGTAGTACAGGAAGCTATCACCGGCGGTCATGCACAGATTTCCGGCTCCCGTAACGTTGAGGAAGCCGAGCATCTGGCAATTCTGCTGCGCAGCGGCAGTCTGCCGGTTAAAATCGAAGTTATGGAAAACCGTACCGTTGGTCCTACCCTCGGTCAGGATTCCAAAGACAAGAGCGTTAAAGCCTTCAGCATCGGTATCATCGGCGTATTTGTATTTATGCTGCTGTTCTACCGTCTGGCAGGTGTAGTTGCGGACATTGCTCTGCTGCTGTACGTAATGCTGCTGCTGTTGGTAATGCGTTATCTGGGTGCAACACTGACACTGCCCGGTATCGCAGGTATTATCCTGTCTGTCGGCATGGCGGTTGACGCTAACGTACTGATTTTCGAACGCTTCAAGGAAGAGGTTAAGCGCGGCAAAACTTTGCGCAGTGCGATGGATTCCGGCTTTGGCCGTGCTATCGTAACCATCCTTGACTCCAACCTTACTACTATCATGGCTGCAGCCGTACTGTTTTACCTGGGTACCGGTCCTATCAAGGGCTTTGCTGTTACCCTGGCACTTGGTACCTTGCTGAGTATGTTTACCGCAGTAACCGTTACCAAATTTCTGCTGCGCTTTTTGATTTACAGTAACATCACCAATAGGCCCTTCCTGTTTGGTGCAAAAGCACCGAAAGCAAAAGAGGAGGTGGCTAAATAATGAAGTTCTCTATCGTTAAGCGTTATAAAATTTTCTTCGCTATTACCATCACCTTCCTGATTATCGGTATCGGCTCCATGCTCTTCAAGGGCTTCAACCTGGGCATTGACTTTACCGGCGGCAGTATCATGGATTTGGAATTCAAAAATCCTGTTACCGTTTCTCAGGTACGTGAGGTGCTTAAAGAAAAGGATCTGGGCAATGCTATTATCCAGCTGGAAAGCAGCGACAGCAATGCCAAAAGCTCTAAGGGCGTGCTGATTCGTACCGGCGTTATCAGCGACGAGCAGCGTCAGCAGGTAATGACCGACCTGAAGAGCAAGGTTGGCGACTTTGCTATCCAACGTGTTGAAAACGTTGGTGCTACCGTCGGTGGCGAGCTGATTCAACAGGCTGTTATGGCGATTGTGCTTTCCTGGTTCCTGATGATTGCTTATATCACCATCCGCTTTGAATTCCGCTTTGCTCTGGCAGCTATTGTCGCTTTGATTATCGACGTACTGGTAACCCTGAGCTATTTCTCCCTGTTCCATATGGAGCTTGATTCCTCCTTCGTTGCAGCTTTGCTGACGGTTGTAGGTTATTCTGTCAACGGTACCATCGTTATCTTCGACCGTATCCGCGAAAACCTGAAAATCCATCGCCGCAGCGAAAGCATGACGGAAATGGTAGATAACAGTATCTGGCAGACCATGGGACGCAGTATCTATACTGTAGGTACCTCTCTGTTCGCTGTTGTAGCTATCTTCATCTGGGGCGGCGAAACTATCCGCAACTTCTCCTTTGCGATGCTGGTAGGCTTCTCCAGTGGTGCTTATACCTCCACCTTCCTCGCAGGTCCGTTATGGATGATGCTGCGTAAGCTGAAACCCGGCAGAGATTAAAATTAAAACTATAGCCTGTGTGCATTCGGAAAAATGAATGCCGCAGGCTATTTTTCTTGTTTTTGACGGCTGAAAAAGCTACAATAATAGGTAATATTGCAAGAGAAGCTTTTGCTTTTATCGGCGCTGTTAAGGAGAACTGGAATGATTTATATTTTGAAATTTATCGCAGCTTTTTTGCTGCCTCCGGGTTTGTTTGTGCTGTTGGGAATAATCTTGAGTGTTTATTTATGGCGGCGGCAAAACTTCGGCCGTTTTGCTTTCAGCTTAAGCGCTGTTTTGACGCTGCTGTTATATTTCAGCTCTACCTTATTGGGAGCTAAGCTGTTGGGGCAGCCGTTGGAGAACCATTACAGCCAGCAGCAGCCTGCTGCTGCGCAGGTTATAGTTGTTCTGGGCGGCGGCAGCGTCGGTTCCGTACCGGATGGCACTGAGCGCGGCGGCCTGATGTCCGCCGGAGCGGCGCGCTTGCTGACGGCAGCGCGCCTGGCGAAGCAGCATTCGCTGCCGGTGCTCATCAGCGGTGGGCAGGTGTTCAGCGATGGCGCAAGCGAGGCGTTGGTCGCCGAGCGGATTCTGTTACAGCTGGGGCTCCCGCAGGAGCAGATTATCGTCGAGACGCAGGCCAGGACAACGAAAGAAAATGCTGCCTATTCTGCTGCACTCTGCCGTGAACGTGGCTATAAAAACGTGCTGCTGCTGACAAGTGCGCTGCATATGCCTCGCAGCATGCAGTTCTTTGAGCGTTATTTAGGTGAGCAGGGCATTAAGGTTGTCGCCTATCCCTGCGATTATACGCTCAATCCGCAGGGCAAGTTTAATCCGCGCTGGCTGGTGCCACAGCTGCAGGCATTTGATATAACCTGTATGGCATTACACGAATATGTGGGGATGGCAGGTGCTTTTTTACAGCGTTAAATTGCAGTAGTCAGCTGCAAGCAGCCTGTGAATTTGCATATTTTCCACCTTTTTTGTATAATAAGTAACAGATAGAAACAAATATTATTTTTGGGTGAGGTATATTATGAAAAAAATTCTGTTCTTAGTTTGCCTGCTGCTGTGTCTGCTGCTTGCCGGCTGCGGACCGCAAGAAAAAAATACCGCCGACAGCGGTAAGGTTTTGTACACGGTGACGGATGCAACGGGCACTAAGCTGAGCTTCAGCGAAAAGCCGCAGCGCATTGTGAGCCTGAACGTATCTGCCGATGAAATTTTGCTGGATATGGTTGATAGTAAGCGCTTGGCAGCCTTGTCGCTGCTGGCTGACGATTCCGGTATCTGCAGTGCCGGTGACAAGGTCAAATCCGTCAAGGGCAGAGCGCAGGGCAGCAATCTGGAAAGCGTGTTGGCCATGCAGCCTGATCTTGTTATTATCCCGGATTATACCGTGGAGCCGATTCAGGGACTGCGCAGCGCGGGACTCAAGGTTTATGTGTGCCATACGCCGAATAATGTGCAGGATATCTTCAAGTTTATCAAGGAAATCGGCTCTGCCGTAGGCGAAGAAGCCAAGGGCGAGGAGATGGCCAAAAACATGGAAGCACAGCTGGAGGCTGTGCGTAAGCAGGCGCTGCAGGCTGCAGGCGAAAAGCCGCTTAATGTACTGGCGCTGTCCTTTATCGGACCGCTGGGCATGAGGGGCACCTTCAGCGGCCTGTGCTATTATGCAGGCGTACATAACGCGCTTGATGGCATGGATATTCCGTATCAGGGGAACCTGTCGGAGGAAAAAATGTTGGAGCTTAATCCGGAGCTGATTATTACTCCGAGCTGGGATTACAGTAAAAAAGGCGACCCGGAGCAATTCCGTCAGCGCATTTTACAAAATCCGGCCTATAAAAGCATTAAGGCTGTAAAGAACGGCCGCGTACAAAGCCTGCATGACAATTATTTATACAGTACTTCGCAATATACTGTTAAGGCTGTGCAGGAGCTGGCACATGCCGCTTACGGAATTTAGTTAGGAGATGCAGTGGCAATGAGACTAGTCAAAACAATTGGTCTGACACTTTTATTGGCAGTGGGAATGCAGCTGTGTGCTGCTGCCGAGAAGCAGGAAGCGTTTTATACGGGTGAAAAAATCAAGGGCTATGACAAGGGCAGCTTTGTGGTTCTGGAAGAGGATGATATTAATTTCCGCAGTGCCGCCGAGGACGGCAATGTTTTGAAGGTGCTGCCGCATCATTCGTTGCTGCGTGTTATCCGCCAAAACGGTGACTGGCTGGAGGCCGAATCGGACGGTGTGGACGGCTTTATCTACGCGCCATATACCGTTGCCGGAAGCAGGGACGAGCTGACGCAGGAGGATTTTGCTCTTGGCTATGCCGCACTCGGACAGAAGTTTGACGAGCAGAAGGCCGAGGAGCGCCTTGGTGCCGTCAAGCAGGAGAAAATAGATAAAAAGCGTAAGCAGATAAACTATACATTTGAGGGCGCCGTAATCAGTGTTGCCCGCAAAAAACAGGCTGTGGAGGCAATCCGTGTTGTTGATCCCAAATATATTACAATGCGCGGCGTAAGCATCGGTGACAGTGCCGGCAGAGCTGTAGGACAGTACGGCATGCCTGATGCGGTTGTTTATGCTGCCGATAATACGACCTACGAATATTTTTGGCAGGATGACAAGGAGCAGCCGCTGCGTTTTGCGCTGGAAGTTGATAAGCAGAGCCGTGTGACAGCCTTTATCTTGGAGAAGCTGAAGGAAAAATAACAGTCTGCCGTCAGTCTTTGCGGACTAAATACAATCAGGCCTTAAATGAGCATGTATACACTAAAAATCCTGCTTCATCAGCAGGATTTTTTTGTGTGCTGGCAGAATTATAACAGTTATAATATATTAAAATTTATACTAAAGGAGTTGAGCTGAATGCCGTTTTTAATCTTAGTTATAATTATTTGTATGATAGTAGCATTGTTTGCCGTGCAGAATGCGGTAGCAGTGTCCTTGAACTTCGTTTTCTGGAGCTTCAGCGCTTCACTGGTGCTGGTAATACTCGGTGCGTTTTTAATGGGCGTGCTGGTTGCCACCTGCTTCTTGCTGACGATGAAGGCCAAGCATTATCTGAAGGATAAAAAGATGCGTGAGGAAATGCAGCAGCTGCAGGCAGAAAACAAACGCCTGCAGGAGCGCGTTGCCATGCTGCAGCACACCCAACTGCTGCACAACGAGGCGGCACAGGCCGAGGCTGCAAAAAAGGCAGAGCCGGCTGCAGCAGACAAGACTGCTGCCGAGAGCGGTAGCCGCCAATGATGCACAAGGAACGAATTTGGGATATAAAAGAATATAACAGTCAGATGGCAGACTATTTGGCGGAGGAGCTGAATATTTCGCCGATGGTCACCGGTATTTTATTGGAGCGCGGTCTGCAGGATGCAGCTTCGATGCGTGATTTTCTCTACGGCAGCGCTACTCCCTTTCATGATCCGTTTTTGCTGAAGGATATGCAGCGCTCGGTTGAGCGTATTGAGCGGGCCTTGGCGGCGGGAGAGCAGATTACGGTTTATGGCGACTATGATGTGGACGGAATCAGTGCCTCCTCCTTGCTGTATCTTTATCTGAAGCAGCGCGGATGTAAGGTTGCCACCTATATTCCGCAGCGTAAAAGCGAGGGCTACGGCCTTAATGACGAAGCATTGAAAAATATTGCGGAGAAGGGTACGACACTGGTTATTACCGTGGACTGCGGCATTAGCGGTCTGCGCGAGGTAGCCAATGCGCCGAAGTCTTTGGATATTATTATTACGGACCACCATACGGTGCCTGAGGTTCTGCCTCCTGCTTATGCAATCATCAACGCCAAGCAGCGCGACTGCGGCTATCCCTTTAAGGATTTGAGCGGCGTGGGAATTGCCTTCAAGCTGTGCCAGGCGTTGGAGCAGCGCGAGCCGGGCAGACTGCCGGAGTGGCAGGAACTCACAGAGCTGGCGGCGCTTGGAACGGTGGCGGATATTGTGCCGCTGATAGGCGAAAACCGCGAGCTAGTGCGCCGCGGACTGAAGGCTATGGAAACAACTCAGCTGGTGGGCCTGCGTGCTTTGATTAAGGCCAGCGGCTGTCCGGAAACGGGCATTGCTTCCGATAACATTGGCTTTGGTCTGGCGCCGCGCCTGAACGCTGTTGGCAGGCTGGAGCATGCGCAGCTGGCGGTGGAGCTTTTGGTAACTGACGACAGCGTGAAGGCGGAGAAAATCGCCGCTGAGCTTAACCGTGAAAACACACTGCGTCAGGAAATCAGCCGTCAGATTATGGAAGAGGCGGAAGCACAGCTGGCGCAGGAAAAGCATATAGATACGGCAATCGTGCTTGCTTCCGAGGGCTGGCATCAGGGCGTTATCGGTATCGTGGCTTCACGCCTGGTAGACAAATACCATCTGCCGACGATTCTGATAAGCCTGAACAATGGAGTTGCCAAGGGCAGCTGCCGCAGTATTCCGGCGCTCAATCTTTACGAGGCGATAGATGCCGAACGTGATTTGCTGACGCAGTACGGCGGTCACCATCAGGCTGCGGGCCTGACGCTGCCGGCAGAGCTGTTGCTGGAATTCAAGCGCCGCTTCCGTGAATACGTTGCGCAAAAGCTGCGCCCGAAGGATTATCTGCCGCATCAGGCGATTGACTGTGTGCTGAGCGGCAGCAGCGAAATCAGCATCAGGGATTTGGAGCAACTGGCACTGCTGGAGCCCTGCGGCTGCGAAAACCAGGCACCTGTATTTGCCTTCCGTCAGGCGCTGCTGCACAATCAGCGCGCTATGGGCAAGGAGCGCAATCATTTGCAGTTTGTGCTGGATAAGGGCTATAATTCCTATCGCGGCCTGATGTGGAACAATGCGGATTTACTGCCGTATATGTTTGAAAATATGGTGGCTGATGTTGCCTTTCAGCCGAAAATAAATGTCTGGAATAACGAAACGAGCGTGCAGCTGCAGGCCGTAAGCATTCATCAGCAGGTGACGCTGGGGGATATGCGTCAGGCTGCCGATGATAAATGGCGTCTGCTGCTGGGCTTGGCCAAGGTGCATAACAAGGTGCTTGCTTATACCGAAGATAAGCAGTCGCTGCCCGCTGAGGTGCTGCAGACTGCGGGGGATTATCTGGAGCTGGCTTCTTATGAGGAGGCTGCCGGGATGAGCAAGGAAAGGCTGCAGCAGGCCGAAGAAATAGTGCTGTTGGATTTGCCTGCTTATCCGTTGGCGGATATTATGCGCAGATTGCGACAGCAGGGAGCAAAACATGTAACGCTGCTCTTTAATCAGCCGGATTTGCAGGAGCGCTTGCAGCGACTGGCTTTGACGCATCCGGACAGGGAGGCGATGATGCAGGCCTATAAGCTGGTGATGAATGCACTTAAAATGCGGACAACTGTGAGCATCAAAGAGCTTTTGTCTGCTCATGCGGAACAAATAAGTGAACAAGCTGTAAAAATTATGGAAGAGCTTGGCTTTATCCGCTATAATAATGGTATAATAGAAAAAGCTGCTATTAAACGCTGCTCGCTGGAGGATGCACCCCTATATGTAACCCTGCAGCAGGAAAGAGAGCGTTTGGAGCACATTTATAAAGAAAATTACCGCCTGAGTCAGCACGAGCTGTTGCGCTGCTGATGAAGTGCAGATGGGAGTGGGGAGAATGCCCTCAACAAACGCAATAACTAATATTACTGATATAGATGAATTGTTTGCGCGTATAGAAGAATATCTTACGCCGGAGCAGGTAGCTTTTGTCCGTAAGGCCTATGAGCTGGCAGCCAAGGCACACGCTGCGCAGACACGTAAATCCGGTGAACCGTACATCATCCATCCGATTGGCGTTGTCAGCATCCTCGTGGGACTGCAGATGGATGACAAAACATTGGCTGCTGCCTTTCTGCATGATGTAGTAGAGGATACGGATTACAAGCTGGACTATATCAAAGAGCAGTTCGGCACCGTGGTAGCAAACCTGGTAGACGGTGTTACCAAGCTGGGTAAAATCGAATATATTTCCAAGGAAGACCGCCAGATTGAAAACTACCGCAAAATGTTTTTGGCGATGGCACGCGATATCCGCGTTGTACTGATTAAGCTGGCTGACCGTCTGCATAATATGCGCACGATGAAGTATATGCCTGTGCATAAGCAGCAGTCTATTTCCCGGGAAACATTGGAGATTTATGCGCCGTTGGCACATCGTCTTGGTATCTATACCATTAAATGGGAGCTGGAGGATCTGGCCTTCCGTTATATGGAGCCGGATATTTATTACGACCTGGTAGAGCAGGTAAAAATAAAACGCCGTGAGCGCGAGGATATGATTAACGAGGCTATGACAACGTTGAAGGACGCTGTCGAGAAGGCCGGTATCCGCTGCGAAATTCAGGGCAGACCGAAGAATTTTTACAGTATCCATAAAAAAATGCTGCGTGACCATAAGCAGCTGAGCGAGATTTATGATCTGCTGGCTATTCGTGTGCTGGTAGACACCGTGAAGGACTGCTATGGCACGCTGGGTATCGTACACAGCATGTGGCGTCCTATTCCTGGCCGCTTCAAGGATTATGTTGCAGTGCCGAAATCCAATATGTATCAGTCGTTGCATACGACTGTGCTTTCCAATGGCGGTCAGCCGCTGGAAATCCAAATCCGTACCTTTGAAATGCACCGCATCAGCGAATACGGTATCGCTGCGCACTGGCGCTATAAGGAAAGCGGCGGCAGCAAGCCTTCTGCTAGCGGTGATAAGGGTTTTGATGCCAAGCTGAGCTGGCTGCGTCAGCTGCTGGAATGGCACAAGGATATGAATGATTCGCGCGACTTTGTCAACACGGTCAAGATGGATATCTTTGCCGATGAGGTTTTTGTCTTTACGCCGCGCGGAGATGTTATTGACCTGCCTGTAGGCAGTGTGCCGATTGACTTCGCTTACCGCATCCATACGGATGTAGGCAACCGCTGCGTAGGTGCCAAGGTCAACGGACGCATTGTACCGCTTGACTATCAGCTTAAGAACGGCGATATCGTAGAGGTTATCACCTCCAAGCAGTCCAATGGCCCGAGCCGTGACTGGATTAACGTTGTCGGCTCTTCGGATACACGCAATAAAATCAAAAGCTGGTTCAAGAAGGAGCGCCGTGAGGAAAATATCATCAAGGGCCGTGAAATGCTGGAGCGTGAGGTTAAACGTCTCGGCTACGAGCCTAAGGTGCTGATGGCTCCGGAAAAGCTGAAGGAAGCAGGCAGCAAAATCCGTATCGATTCCGATGAAAATTTGCTGGCAACACTTGGCTATGGCGGTGTTACGCTGAACACGGTTATGTCCAAGCTGGTAGAGGTCTATAAAAAAGAGCAGAAGCTGGAAACCACCAAGGACCTGGCGCAGGTACTGGCAGAGCTGAAGCCGCGCAAGTCTAAGGCTAAGGCCAGCCACGGCATTCTCGTTAAGGGCGAGGAGGGCATCATGGTTAAGCTGGCGCGCTGCTGCAACCCGATTCCCGGCGACCCGGTTATCGGCTATATTACACGCGGCAGCGGTATTTCCGTACACCGTGCGGACTGCCCTAATATCCTGACTAATAATCCCGAGGAGCAGCGTCGCTTAATTGAGGTTGCCTGGGATGTAGGCATTGATGATGTCTATAAGGTTAACATCGTGATTACGTCCGTAGACAGAACCGGACTGATGAGCGATATTATGAATGTGACTAGCGAAACGAAGATTAATATTTTCTCGCTTGCATGTCATACTGATAAGAATAAAATTGCTACCATGCACATGGGACTTGATATCATGAGCCTGGAGCAGCTGGAATATTTTATGAACCGTATCCGCCGCATGAAGGGTGTTTATTCTGTTGAACGCCTGATTTCTACGGCGAACGGCAGCGGAGGCAAGAAGAAATGAGAGCAGTTGTGCAGCGTGTAGACCACGCCAGTGTTACGGTAGATGAAAAGATTACCGGCGAGGTACAGAAGGGCCTGCTGGTGCTTTTGGGTGTGGCCGAGGGCGATACCGATAAGGATCTGGCCTATATTATTGACAAGGTGTGCGGTATGCGCATTTTTGAGGATGAGGCAGGCAAGATGAACCTGTCGGTGAAGGATGTAGGCGGTGCGATTCTGGCGGTTTCACAGTTTACCTTGTGCGGTGACTGCCGCCACGGCAAGCGTCCGTCCTTTACGGCTGCTGCAGCGCCTGATGTAGCCAACGCTTATTATGAGCGCTTTGTCGACGGCTGCCGCAAAGCAGGCCTGCCGGTAGAAACTGGCGTATTCCGCGCGCATATGCTGGTAGAGCTGGTGAACAACGGTCCGGTAACAATTTTGCTGGACAGCACGAAGCTGTTATAATTATATTATGCATAGATTTATCAACGGAGGTTGAAGAATGAAGATTTATCATGTTGAAGCAGGTATGCTTGCTACCAACTGTTATTTTGCCGTAAACGAAACTATCGGTGAAGGTGTTATTTTCGATCCGGGCGGAGATTACCCGACCATCAAGAGAATGATTGAGCAGGCCAAAGCCAAGGTTGTCGCTATTGTGCTGACTCACGGTCACAGCGACCATATCGGTGCGCTGGCAGAGCTGCGCAAGGCTACAGGTGCGCCGGTGTATATCGGCGAGGATGATGCTGACTGCCTGACACAGCCGAACAGAAACCTTTCCTTCTTTATCGGTGAAGAATTGAAAAATGAGCCTGCGGATCACCTTGTACATGACGGGGATGTGCTGGAGCTGGGGGGCATGAAGTTTGAAGCCTTTGCTACGCCGGGACATACCAAGGGCGGCTTCTGCTATTACTACGCGCCGGGCAAGGTAGTATTTGCCGGTGATACTATTTTCTGTGAATCCATCGGACGCACCGATTTGCCGGGAGGCAGCTATCGCGCACTCATCCAGTCCATCAAAACAAAGCTGATGGTGCTTGATGATGACGTTAAGCTGCTGCCGGGCCACGGACCTACTACTACCGTGGGCTGGGAGCGTCGCAGGAATCCTTTCCTGCAATAAAACATCATGCTGAAATATTGGCCTCAAATACGTAAAAGCACCTTCTTTAAGCTGGGTGTTGTTACGGCAATCTCTTATGTTTTATATTTAATGGCGGGCTTCCTGCTGCCGTTGCTGCTGGCAGTAGGCCTGGCCTTCGCACTTTATCCGCTGGTTAATGCTATCGCGCAGGTGCGCATGGCGCACGGCATGATTAAGCTGTCGCGCGTAGTGGCGATTATCCTGGCATTGCTGGCCTTTTGTATCTTTATTGTTATGATTATCGGCTTCATCATTCTGCCGCTCTTCGGGCAGATGAACGAGTTCCTGCAAAAGCTGCCTGCGCTGGCCGCCAAATCCAATATCCAGGATTTGGACAGCATGCTTAAGGACCCGTCTACCATTCCGCTCTTGCCGTCCGATTTCAATATGCTGGTCAACGGTCTGCTGAACTGGGCGATGGGCTTTGTAGGAACGGTGCTGCGTAATCTTGTGCAGTCCAGTCTGGGGATTGTGCAGAGCTTGATAGGCCTGATTATCGTGCCCTTCCTTGCCTTTTATTTTCTTAAGGACTGGCGTGAGCTGCGCTTGATGGTGATTAATCTGTTCAACTACGACGCGCAGGAGAAGGCGGCGGAGGTTGTGGACGAAATCGGCAGAACCATGAGCGCCTATGTGCGCGGTATGGGCAAGCTGAGCCTGATTTCCGGCTTCGTTATTACCATCGGCACGGCCTTTTTGGGTATAGACTTTCCGCTGGTGCTCGGCTTTTGGGCCATCCTTGCCGAAACGGTACCGGTAGTAGGACCACTGATGGGCGCTGTGCCTGCCGTGTTTATCGCATACGGTCAGGCGCCGGAGGCTGCCTTCCATGTAGCGCTTTTTTATCTGGGATATTATCAGCTGGATGCCAATTTTATTATGCCTAAGCTCATGGGGCAAAAGATTGATTTGCATCCTGTAGTTTTGATTATCAGTCTGCTCATCGGTGCTAAGCTGTTCGGTATTCTCGGTATGGTTTTTGCCGTGCCGGTAGCAGCAATCTACAGAGTGCTATACAAGCAGCTGTGGCATGCCGGTGAAGGACGGGAGAATTAAATGTTTTTTTGCTTACGTAATACATTGGAGCTTGATGCTGCGCGGCCTGTGAGCGACATGGCCGCATTTTTTTGCTATCAGCCGGCGCCGTCCGCTGCGCTTACGCTGACGCTTGCGCGTGAGCAAGGCTGCGTCAGCGTCTGTCTGCAAGGTGCGGAGCAAAGCTTTACAGCGAGCGAGCCGTGCAGCGAAGCTGCGGCGAGCGGCGAGGTGACACGCTGCGTGAAGCTTGTTGTGCTGAAGGTTTTTGCCGAGCTTACCGGTCTGCAGCCTAAGCTGCCGTGGGGCATTCTCACAGGCGTGCGCCCGACGAAGCTGGCGCATAAGCTGTTGGACAGCGGTGTGGCAGCTTTGCCGGAATACCTGAGCGAAAATTATTTGCTGCCAATGGCGCAGGGAAGGCTGCTTACGGATATTGCTCTGAAGCAGAAGCATATTCTCAGCGACAGTACGCGCCTTACGGATACCGGTATTTATATCGGCGTGCCGTATTGTCCTTCGCGCTGCAGCTATTGCTCGTTCCCGGCGGGAATTGTGCCGCAGGATGAAGAATCTCAGCAAAACTTTGTAAATATGATTGAACAAGACCTGCAAAATGTGGTACAATTAATAGGTATGCATAGCTTGCGTGTAAAATCACTTTATATTGGCGGCGGTACGCCCACGAGTCTGAGTGATAAGGTATTTGCACGTCTGCTGCAGGCAGTGGAACGAAAACTGCTGCAAAGCAACTGCGAAGGTTTGCAGCATCTGCGCGAGTTCACGGTAGAGGCCGGTCGCCCGGACTGCTTCAGTGCGGCTAAATTGGCGGCGATGGAGGCGGGGGGGGGGAACCGCATCAGCGTCAATCCGCAGAGCTTCCATGATAAAACGCTGCAGCTGATTGGCAGGCGACATAGCGTCAGGGATTTTTACAATGCCTATGAGCTTGTGCGCAAAAGCAGGATTCCTGTTGTGAACGTTGATCTGATTATCGGTCTGCCGCAGGAAACGGAGCAGGAGATAGCATATTCTCTGGAGCAGGCAGTGAAGCTGGCACCGGAGAATCTTACTGTGCATACGCTTACGCTGAAGCGCAGCGCACCGCTCTTTCAAAAGCAGGAGCAGGCAGTGCTGACTACGCAGGCAGCGGAAAAAATGGTGCAGCGGGCTGCTGAGATGGCTGCTGCGATAGGGTTAGAGCCTTACTATCTGTACCGCCAGCATTATATGCTGGGGCATCTGGCAAACATCGGTTATGCCAAGCCGGGTACGGAAAGTATCTATAATATCCAGATGATGGAAGAACGTCATCCGGTGATTGGTGTGGGACCTGCATCTGCCAGCAAGGTGCCTTTGCCTGACGGACACCATCTGCATAAACTGAATATGCCGAAAAATGTGGCAGTGTATGGGGCGCGCCTGCAGGAGCTGGCAGAGCGTCGCCGTGATTTGTTTAATATAGAAGGCACAGACCTATAAAGGGCGCAAGTGCCGTTAGGAGAGGATAGACTATGCTGACAACAGCACCCAGAGGTACGAAGGATATTATGCCTTCCGACGTTAACGCATGGCGTTATCTGGAAGAAACCATGCGCAAGATTTGCGCACAATATGGCTACAAAGAAATCAGAACTCCTGTGTTTGAGCATACAGAGCTGTTCCAACGCGGTATCGGTGATACCACCGACGTTGTTGAAAAGGAAATGTATACCTTTACCGACCGCGGTAACCGCAGCATTACCCTGCGTCCGGAAAACACTGCCAGTGCTGTCCGCGCTTACGTTGAGCATAAGCTGAGCAAGGATGACGCTGCCACGAAGTTCTATTACATCGGACCTATGTTCCGTTATGACCGTCCGCAGGCAGGCCGTCTGCGTGAGTTCCACCAGTTCGGTGTGGAAGCTCTGGGCGTAACCGGTCCGAATGTCGATGCGGAAATCATTCTGCTGGCTGTGCAGGTACTGCAAAGCTTGGGCCTGAAGGATTTGAAGCTGAAAATCAATTCCGTAGGCTGCCCCAAATGCCGTCCGCAGCACAGAGAAAAGCTGCAGGCTTTCTTCAAGCCTAATTTTGACGAGCTGTGCAAGGATTGCCAAGGCCGTTTCGACCGCAATCCGCTGCGTCTTTTGGACTGCAAAAATCCACACTGCCATGAGCTGGGCGAGGGCGCACCGAGCCTGGAGGAATGCCTGTGCGATGAATGCAAGGAACACTTTGAGGGCCTGAAGCAGCTGCTGACCGCTGCAGGTGTTGAATATGAGGTTGACCACAATCTTGTGCGTGGCCTTGATTATTATACAAAAACTGCTTTTGAAATCCAGTACGCTCCGCTGGGCGCACAAAGCGCTGTTTGCGGCGGCGGCCGTTACGACGGACTGGTACAGGAAATCAGCGGTGACGAAGCTCGCCCTGGCATCGGCTTTGCTATGGGTATGGAGCGCGTGCTGCTGGCTCTGGAGAAGCAGAATCTGCTGCCCGAATTTGATGAAAGCATTGACGCTTATGTTGTCTGCCCTAAGCAGGAAAACTTTGCGCTGGCCTTCAAAACCGCCATCGAGCTGCGTCGCAACGGCTTTAAGGTTGAATACGACTTTAACGGCCGCAGCATGAAGTCCCAGATGAAGCAGGCCAACAAATTCCAGGCTAAGCAAGTGTTAATATTTGGCGAGGATGAGCTCAGCCGTAATGCCGTTACTGTGCGTAACATGGCAACAAGCGAGCAACATGAAATCGCTGTTAATGATATTATTAGTTATTTCAATACTTTATAAGTAGAGGTGCTAAAGATGATTAATGAAAAACGCAGCCATCATTGTGGTGTGCTGACCAAGGAGCAAGCCGGCGAACAGGTTGTACTGTGCGGCTGGGTTGCTAAACGACGTGACCACGGCGGATTGATTTTTATCGATTTGCGTGACCGCAGCGGTATCGTGCAGGTTGTTGCCGATCCCGAAAGCGCAGGCAGCAGCTTCAAAACTGCCGAAGACATCCGTAACGAATATGTTATCAAAGTAATTGGTAATGTACGTCTGCGTGATGAGGACACCGTCAACGAAAACATTCCTACCGGTACTATCGAAGTACTGGCACATGATATCGAAGTGCTGAACGGTGCTAAAACTCCTCCGTTCTACATCAAAGACGGCATTGATACTGATGAAAACCTGCGTCTGAAATACCGTTATCTGGACCTGCGACGTCCGGAAATGCAACGCAACCTGATTCTGCGTCATAAAGTTGCTAAGCTGATGCGCGACTATCTTGATGATAATCATTTTCTCGAGATTGAAACTCCGATGCTGTGCAAATCCACTCCGGAGGGTGCTCGTGACTACCTCGTTCCGAGCCGTGTAAACCCCGGCAAGTTCTATGCACTGCCGCAATCTCCGCAAATCTTCAAACAGCTGCTGATGGTAGCCGGTATGGAGCGTTACTTCCAAATCGCACGCTGCTTCCGTGATGAGGATCTGCGTGCCGATCGTCAGCCGGAATTCACCCAGCTGGACATGGAAATGTCCTTCATGGAAGTTGATGAAATCTTGGAGCTGATGGAAGGCTTAATCCACCACATCTTCAAGGGTGCTCTGGGCAAGGATATCCAGATTCCTTTCCAACGTCTGACCTGGGACGATGCTATGGATCGTTTCGGCAGCGATAAACCGGACCTGCGCTTCGGCATGGAGCTGAAAAATGTCAGCGAAGCTGTTCAAGGCTGCACCTTCCAGGTATTCAACAATGTTATCGCTAACGGCGGTCAGGTAAAATGCATTAACGTTAAGGGTTATGCAGATATTCCGCGTCGTCAGCTGGATGAGCTCGTTAAATTCTGCGGCATCTACGGTGCTAAGGGTATGGCTTGGCTGCAATTCCCGGCAGAAGGCGGCGTAAAATCTTCCATCGCTAAATTCTTCAGCGATGAAAACATCGAAGCAATCAAAAAAGCTGCTGAAGTTGAAGCAGGTGACCTGCTGCTCTTCGTTGCCGATAAACCGTCTGTAGTTGCTGCTTCTCTGGGCGCACTGCGTATCGAAATGGCTAAACGCCGTGGTCTGATTGATCCGGATAAGCTGGCCTTCACCTGGGTAGTTGACTTCCCGATGTTCGAGTACAACGAGGAAGAAAAACGTTATGTTGCAATGCACCATCCGTTCACCGCTCCGCGTGACGAGGATCTGCCGCTGCTGCTGACCAACCCCGGCAAGGTTTATGCTAAGGCTTATGATATGGTTCTGAACGGCACCGAAATCGGCGGCGGTTCCATCCGTATCCATCGCCGCGACGTACAGAAGAAGGTATTCGAAGCTATCGGCCTGTCCGATGAGGAAGCACAAGAGAAGTTTGGCTTCATGATGAACGCATTCGAATACGGTGCTCCGCCACACGGTGGTCTGGCATTCGGTCTTGACCGTCTGATCATGATTATGGCTCAGCGCGATTCTATCCGCGACGTAATTGCTTTCCCGAAAACTCAGAGCGCATCCGATCTGATGACTCAGGCTCCTAACGATGTTGATGAAAAACAGCTGCGTGAGCTGCACATCAAAACCAGCCTGCTGATGAAGAAGGACAAAGAAGACAAATAAGCACTTTAGCCTGTTTCTGTCAAGTGGATAAAGCAAAATAAATATTCAAAAATTTTTAATGGAAGCGTTGAAAAACGCTTCCATTTTTGGTATTATATGTATGTCGATAGAAGTTAAAGACAATTGAAGAATAGTTGTTAATTATACCCCTGCGATGTTCGTTACATTGCTCCAAAGGTTTTGAGCCAACACTCTAACCTAGGGAGCCTGATACTCCTTCTTTCAAAAACATGCCTCCTTTGAGTGGACGTTTGCGATTGGTAGGGAAGGCACCCACCTGCACATGCAGGTTCAAAACACGGAGCTGGACGGCATTGTGGGGATTAATTTTTGCCAAAAATCAATGTATTGCGTTTTGCAATACATTGATGCTATAATGAGTGTGAAAGGTGGGATTACTATGGTAGCCAAAAGTGCAAATGTAAGTGTAAGAGTTGAGCCTGATATTAAAGCTCAGGCAGAGGCAATCTTAGAACAATTAGGTATTTCTGCATCATCGTTTATTAACATGACTTATAGGCAGGTTATCCTGAAACGTGGTATACCTTTTGCTGTTACCATACCGCATAGCTTGCCGACACGCGATTCTATGAGTGATGAAGAATTTGAGCAAATGATTAGTGCCAGCTTGGAGCAGGCTAAAAGAGGAGAGAGTATTCCTTTTGGAGAAGCAATGGATAAGCTTATGCGAGGTCTGTAGCTAATGGAAAAACAGTACAGAGTTAATATTACGCATGATGCTTATAGGCAGATGGAAACAATCAGAGATTATATAGCTTATGAGCTGATGTCACCGAAAGCTGCCAAAAATCTTTTGGCGACTTTTAGAAAAGAAATTTTGCTTTTACAGTGGACTCCTGGTATGTATGCTTTAGTTGAGGAAGCAAATTGCAGAAAAAAAGGTGTGCGTAGATTTCCTGTGAAGAATTTCCTGGTTTATTATTGGATTGATGAAGATAATAAATTAGTGAATGTAATCGCAGTTATTTATGCCAGAAGAGATCAGCTCAAGCAATTAGAGAATCTGGATTTGGAATAAAATAGAGAGTGACGATCATGGAAAATCTATTCGGTAATTTATTTGAAACTGAAAAGCGACAGACGAAGCCTTTGGCTGACCGCATGCGTCCCGAACGCCTCAGCGACTTTGTAGGGCAGGAGAGCGCCGTAGGCGCAGACAGTCCGTTGCGTCGTATGATTGAGCGTGATGTACTGCAGTCCGTACTCTTTTACGGACCTCCGGGAACAGGTAAAACAACGCTGGCGAAGGTCATCGCGCATGTCACCGGCGAAAAGTTCGAGGCCATCAACGCCGTTTCCAGCGGTGTGCCCGAGCTGCGCAAGCTCATCGCCAAGGCGCAGGAGGACAGACGCAATGGACGCGGCCGTACTATCGTGTTTATCGACGAGATTCATCGCTTCAACAAGGCGCAGCAGGATGTGTTGCTTCCCTATGTGGAAAACGGCACGATAGTGCTCATCGGTGCTACTACCGAAAACCCTTTTTTTGAAATCAATTCGCCGCTGCTTTCGCGCATGAAGGTGGTGCGTTTGGAAAAGCTGCAGGCACCGCAGATTCAGCAGATTTTGGAGCGTGCGATTGCAGATACTGAACGTGGTTTTGGCAACAGCTTTAAGGCAGAGCCCGAGGCGCTGAGGATTATTGCCGATTTTGCGGCAGGTGATGCCCGCAGTGCGCTGAATATTCTGGAGCAGGCCGAGTTCATGCTGCCGGAGGAGGGCGAGCGTGTGCTGACTGTAGCAACGCTGCGCAGCGTTATCGGTACGGCGCTGCAGCGTTACGATAAAAAGGGCGACCAGCATTATGATATCATCAGCGCTTTTATCAAGAGTATGCGCGGCGGCGATGCGGATGCAGCGCTGCATTATCTGGCGCGCATGATTGAGGGCGGTGAAGACGTACGCTTTGTGGCACGCCGCGTTGTTATCTGCGCGGCGGAGGATGTAGGTCTGGCTGACCCACAGGCGCTGGTGGTAGCCAACGCTGCGGCTCAGGCTGCCGATTTTGTCGGCTGGCCTGAGGCGCAGATACCGTTGGCGGAGGCAGTGTGCTATATCGCCAACGCACCCAAGAGCAACACAGCCTATATGGGCATTGCCAAGGCACGCGCGGATGTGCGCAGCCGTAACTGCGGCAGTGTGCCCAAGCATTTGCGTGACGCGCATTATTCCGGTGCTGCCAAGCTGGGGCACGGCATAGATTACAAATATCCGCATAACTTCCCCGGAGGCTGGGTGGAGCAGCAGTATCTGCCGGATGAGCTGGTGGGAACGCGCTATTACATTCCCAGCGGTCACGGTCAGGATAAGGGGCGCAGATAAAAATAACACAATTAGAAATTTAAGCTATACAGCTAAATTTTGCAGAAATTATTTGTGACGTAATCTAGCATTTTTTCTGTTAATAGTGTATACTATACCTATATTATAGACTATTGTATTAGACAGAAAGGGTGTGAAGATCATAGCTTTAAGCAACAGGCAGAAGCAAATTGCTGAAATTGTACGTCTGGACGGACCTATTACCGGCGAGCATATAGCCGAAAGGTTGAATGTAACCCGCGCTGCCTTGCGCAGTGATCTGGCAATCCTTGTTATGGGCGGTATTCTTGACGCAAGGCCGAAGGTGGGCTATTTTTATACCGGTAAAAATACTTTGGGTATGCTGATGGAAGAAATTTCTGCTATTACTGTGCAGGATCTGCAGTCAGTACCGGTAGCGATTAAACATGACAAGAGCGCCTACGAAGCAGTTGTTACCATGTTTCTTGAGGATGTCGGAACGGTGTTCGTGCTGGATGAGGAAGGCATGCTGAACGGCATTTTGTCGCGAAAGGATTTACTGAAGGCTGCTATCAATAATAATGATTTGCGTGATATTCCTGTGGTCATGGTAATGACGCCGATTTCCAAAATCATCGTAGCTACTTCGGATGAGCCTGCCGCTTCGGCAGCTCGCAGACTGATTGACAATGAAATCGACTGTCTGCCGGTAGTAAAAATCATTGATGAAAAGAAGCGCATGTATCAGGTTCTGGGACGTATTACAAAAACTAATTTTACTCGTCTGCTGGTAGATCTGGCTGAGGGTAAGGGGGGTAATTATCATAATAACGAAGCTTAATCCGGTTATTTATGCTGTATCTGACTCTATTGGTGAAACTGCGGAGTCCGTAGTTAAGGCAACCACCAGTCAGTTCGTAGAAGAAAAATTTGATGTTATCCGTGTTCCTTACGTTAAGGACAAGGAACAGATTGATAAAATTGTAGAAGAGGCTGCAGCAAATCATGCGGTTATCTGCTACACAATCGTATCGCCGGAGCTGCGCGAGCATATGGCGGACAAGGCTATGAGCAGTGATGTTGAGGTAGTCGATGTTTTGGGACCGATGCTGAAATCCATCGAAAAGTCTACCGGTCTGCTGCCGAAAAATCAGGCCGGCCTGATTCACTCTCTGGACCACGAATACTTCAAGCGTGTTGAGGCTGTGGAATTTGCCGTTAAATACGACGACGGCAAAAATCCTCTGGGCCTTTTGAAGGCGGACGTTGTTATTATCGGCGTTTCCCGTACCTCCAAAACACCGCTGAGCATGTATCTGGCACATAAGCAGATTAAGGTTGCCAACGTGCCGCTGGTACCGGAGCTGGCTCCGCCCGAGGAGCTTTTCAAGGTGCCGCCGTATAAGATTATCGGCCTGTTGATTGATCCGTTCAAGCTGAACGAAATCCGCAGCGAGCGCCTGAAAACCATGGGCCTGTCCGATACTGCGACCTATGCCGATATGAAGCGTATTGATGACGAGCTGGCTTACGCTAAGGGCATTATGCGCCGTCTGCACTGCCAGATTATCAACGTTTCCAACCGTGCGATTGAAGAAACCGCCGGCATTATCATGGAGTATGTGCGCAAGAACAAGGAACGCCATCACGAAAACTAAATCAGTGTAGCTCTGAGCTGCTGTTGCAGTGAGTCAGAAAATCAACGGCCATTGGCAGCAAAGCGTCTGCCGGTGGCCGTTTTTGGATAAAGAGGGTTGAAGGAGGTTGCCTTAGTGCACAGATACGTTTTTCATATTCCCTGCGCTGTTTATGATAACGGTGCGTTAAAGTCTGCTCCGTGGCAGCAGGTGATAGATGAGTTTGCTGAGGTGCTGTATAAGCATACGGACGGCTTTTTCGTGCAGGATGCCGTGGGCTATTACAAAGGACGCAGCTATGCGGAAAAGCTGCTGGTGGCCTATATTGATGCTGATGTAACAGATGATTTTGTGCGCATTGCCCGTGTTTTGCAGCAGGAATGCTATGCCTACGAGCGTGACGGTGAGCTTTTTATCGCGAAGTGATGACTGCGCTTTTAACGGATTACGTTTTTATGCAACCTCGGTAAGAGGGAATAGCTGTTGCAGGCAGTAGCACAAAGCTTTGCAAATATGCTATAATAATATATTATGATTTAGATTTAGAGGTGCAAAAAACTATGGCACGCTTTGCTGTAAAAACATTAGAATTTGATAAAGTAAAAAATATGCTGGCCTCCAAGGCCGCAACCTTTTTGGGCAAGCAGGCAATAATTTCCCTGCAGATTGAAAGTGAATTCAGTAAGGTTAAGCGTTTGCAGGAGGAAACTGCGGAAGCATTACGCATTTTGGATGAAGGCAGACGTTTCCCCTTCGGCGGTGCGTTCAATATTACGGCCGACGTGAAGCGCGCGGAGCTTGGCAGTGTGCTGGAGCCGGAGGAGCTGCAGCATATCCAGACAACGGTGCAGGCCTTTGCTTCGATGAAGGATTTCACTGCAGAAAATGCGGAAACAGCGCCTAATCTGGCCGAATACGGCGCGGAGCTGGCGCAATTCAGCCGTTTGGAAAAGCAGATTAGCAGTGCGATTGACGAGCATGGCGAAATTAAGGACAACGCTTCACCGAAGCTTGGCGGTCTGCGTACTGCGATTCAGATTGCAAAAAACCGCGTGAAGGAAAAGCTCGACAGCATTCTGCATGACCCCAATAACCAGAAGTATTTCATGGATAATATCGTGACGATGCGCGGCGACCGTTACGTTATCCCTGTGAAGCAGGAGTATAAGATGAACTTCCCCGGCATTGTGCACGACCAGAGCGGTACGGGTGCAACGCTGTTTATCGAGCCGCTGGCTGTTGTCAACCTGAACAATGATATCAAGCGTTATGTTGCAGAGGAGCACGAGGAAATCGAGCGTATTCTGAGTCAGCTTACGCAGAACGTGGGCGCGGAGGCGAAGGCGCTGCTGGCTTCGCTGGAAATTTTTACTACGCTGGACGTTATCTGCGCCAGAGCTTTACTGGCGCAGGAGCAGCATGCGGTACGCCCGATGCTGGTGCTGAGCGGCGGCGTAGAAATTGCGCAGGGACGTCATCCGTTGCTGCCGAAGGATACGGTAGTGCCTTTGGACGTACAGCTGGGTGATAAATTCACCATGCTGCTGATTACCGGCCCCAACACCGGTGGTAAGACGGTAGCACTGAAGGCTGTAGGCCTCTTTGCGCTGATGGCGCAAATCGGTCTGTTTATCCCCGCAAGCAGTGCTAAGCTGCCTGTGTTCCGTGCGGTTTATGCGGATATCGGTGATGAGCAGAGCATTGAGCAGAGCCTGTCAACCTTCTCTGCGCATATGACGAATTTAATCAGTATTTTAAACGAGGTCAAGGCAGGAGATTTGGTGCTGATTGACGAAATCTGCGCCGGCACCGACCCAAACGAGGGCGCTGCGCTGGCTATGGCGATGCTGGAGCACCTGCATGAGCATGGCGTGCTGACGATGGTAACAACCCATTACAGCGAGCTGAAAACCTTTGCCTACGGTCACGAGGGCATGGAAAATGCCAGCGTAGAATTTGACCCCGTGTCGCTGCGTCCTACCTATCGCTTGCTGATGGGCGTGCCGGGAAGCAGTAATGCCTTCAATATAAGCCGCCGTTTAGGTTTGGCTGAGGATATTATCCAAAATGCCGGTGAGCTGCTAAACCAGGAGCATGTGCATATGGAAAATGTACTGCAGGAGCTGGACAGCGAACGTCGCCGTTATGAAAGCGGCAGCAAGGAGATTGAGGACCTGCGCCGTGAAAGCGAGCAGCTGCGTAACGCGCTGGCGTACTCCAAGAGCGAGTTTGAGCGCCGTAAGAATGAAATGCTGCGTAAGGCGCGTGAGCAGGCGGACGAAATCTACCGCCGCAGCCGCCGTGAATCCGAAGCAGTGCTGAAGGAGCTGCGCTCCATGAAGGCTGACTTCGATACGAAGCGCCTGGAACAGGCGGCCGAAGAGGCGCGCAAGAAGCTCAACAAAACGCTGAGCGAGGACGCACCTCTGCCGGAGGGCGCACCGTTATCTGCCAAGACAGCGAAGAAGGGCCTGAATATCTTTGTCGTTTCCTTAGGGAAGAACGGCATTATCACCGATGTCAACGGCAACGATGTAACAGTGCAGGTTGGTATCCTGAAAATGACTGTGCCGGCAAAAAAATGCCTGCTGACCAAGGCACAGCCTGCGCATACCGATGCTGCGCCTAAAAAGCGCAAGGGCTTCAGCAAGAATGCTGCTGCCAATTACGCCCATCAGATGTTCATTGCCAAATCGGGCAGTGCCAAACAGGAAATTGATTTGCGCGGGATGACGCTTGATGAAGCAATTCCCGTTGTAGATAAAGCTATCGATGATGCGCTGATTGCCGGTATCGGCCAGCTGCGCATCATCCATGGCAAAGGAACCGGTGCCTTGCGCGCCGGACTGACAGCGTATCTGTCGACCAACCGCTTTGTCAAGAAGCTGGAAACGGCAGCGCTGGAGGCCGGTGGCAGTGGCGCTACGGTAATTGATTTGTAATTTTGAAAGGAGTAGTTAACTATGACTATGAGTATTGCTGCAAAACACGCTAAGGGTAAATCTGCCCAAGATAAAATTTTCGGTGCTAACGCTGCTGCTGTGGCAGCAGCTGCCAAATACGGCAAGGATGCCGTTACCAACGCTACCATCGGCGCTATTTTAGACGAGGATGAAAAGCTCGTCTGCCTGCCGACTGTAGAGGAGGTTTTCCGCGGTCTTTCCACCAACGAAATGATTGCTTACGCACCTATCAGCGGTCTGCCTGAATATCTGGACTGTGTTCTGACTGCTGCCTTCGGCAACTCCCGTCCGGAAGGCTACATTTCTGCAGTTGCAACCGCAGGCGGCACCGGTGCTATCCACCATGCTATCTGGAACTACACCGATAACGGTGACACCGTGCTCTGCTCCGACTGGTACTGGGGCGCTTACAAAGTACTGTGCCAGGATATGGGCCGTAACTTCACCACCTATAAAATGCTGGATGAAAACAATAAGTTCAACCTGCCTGCTTTGAAGGAAAAGGTTGACGAGCTGCTTGCTAAGCAGGATAACCTGCTGTATCTGCTGAATACTCCGGCGCACAATCCTACCGGCTATAGCCTGAGCAGTGAGGATATGGACGGCGTGCTGGCAATTCTGAAGGAAGCTGCTGTACCGGGCAAAAATATCGTTTTCTTCCTGGACGTTGCATACATTGATTATGCCGGCGAAAAAGAAGAAGTACGCAAAATCTTTAAAAAGCTCTCCGGTCTGCCTGGCAACATTCTTTGCATTGTCGGCTACAGCATGTCCAAAGGCTTCACTATGTACGGTCAGCGTACTGGCGCTATGATTGGCGTTTCCTCCGACAAGAGCGTTATTGACGAGTTCGCTGCTATCAACCAATACACCAGCCGTGCAACCTGGTCCAACATCAACCGTCCGGCTATGCGCACTCTGGCAACCATTTACAGCAATCCCGAGCTGCTGGCGAAGGTTTGCGCCGAGCGTGATTACTATTATCAGATGATTAAGGCACGTGCCGACCTGTTCACCAAGGAAGCAGAAGAATGCGGCCTGCCGATGCTGCCGTATGTAGCAGGCTTCTTCCTGTCTATCCCCGCTAAAAACCCGGATGCAATCTGCGAAAAGCTGCATGAGGACAACATTTTTGCAGTTCCTCTGGCTGCAGGTGTGCGTATCGCTGTCTGCGCCGTACCTCTGAAGAAAATCAAAGGCATGGCTGCTAAGGTCAACGCTGCAATGCAAGCCGTTGGCGAATAAAATGCTTAAGCTGCAGTTGTCCAATGGACAAATTATCGAAGTAGAGGAAGGCAGCACACTGCTGCCTTTAGCTCAAAAATTGAGCGATAAATATGCTTCTCCCATCGTTATGGGACTCTATAACGGTGAGGAATGTGACCTGCAGCGTCCGCTTACTGCCGACGGCACTGTTGATTTCGTGGAAGTCAACAATTCCGTAGGCATGCGTGTTTATGTGCGCACGCTGCTGTTTATGCTGATTGCGGCAACCAAAAAGCTTTATCCCGATGTACATCTGGAGGTGCGCAACTCCCTGGGAAGCGCGCTCTACTGCAAGGATAACAGCGAGCGTAAGCTCACCGCAGAGGATATCCGCAGCATTGAAGAATATATGCACCGGATGGTGCAGCGCAAAGAGCCTGTCAAGCTGTTGCGCCTGCCTAAATCCGAGGCTATTGATATGGCCTGCGCTAACTGCAGCGATGATAACCTGGCGCTGTTGGCTCAGGTGCCCGATGATACTGTGCTGACGATTAACCTTCTGGAGGGCGTCCCCGGTTATCTCTTCGGCCCCATGTGCCCGGATGCCGGCTATGTGCCGCATTTTGAGCTGCTGCCGTATGCTGATGGTGTGATTATCAATTACCCTGATGACGGCAACTGGCAGGTGCTGCCGCCCTTTGTAGACCAGCCGCGCCTTAACGATGCCTATCAGGAAGCAGAAGAATGGTCTGCCATGATTCATTGCAATACTGTGGGCAAGCTCAATAAAATTATTGATTTAGGCTATGCCGAAAAAATTATTCAGGTAGCGGAAGCGCTGCATGAAAAGAAGCTGGCTAATATTGCCGATATTCTGGCAAGTCACCATGAGCTGAAGCTGGTGCTGATTGCAGGTCCGTCCTCTTCCGGCAAGACCTCTACGGCACAGCGTTTGAGCATCCAGATGGCAGTCAACGGCCTGCGTCCGATTGCCGTTTCCATGGATGACTATTATAAAAACCGTGTCGATTCGCCGCGTAAGGCTGACGGAAGCTATGACTTTGAATGCTTGGAGGCTATTGACCTGGAGCTGTTCAACGAGCATCTGCAGCGTCTGCTGGCAGGTGAAAAAGTGAAAATGCCAAAGTACAATTTCCGCACCGGTTGCCGTGAATATCGCGGTAACGAGCTGCAGCTGCAGGAAAATTCCGTGCTGGTTATCGAAGGCATTCATGGCCTGAACGAAAAGCTGACGCCGTCCGTACCGGCGGAACATAAAATCAAAATTTACGTCAGTGCGCTGACGCCCATGTCTTTTGACGAGTACAACCGCATCCGTACTACCGATATGCGTCTGCTGCGCCGCATGGTGCGCGACAGTCAATTCCGTTCGCATGATGCGGAAACTACGCTGAGGACTTGGGCAGACGTGCGTGAGGGTGAAGAAAAATACATCTTCCCGTACCAGAGCAGTGCCGATATTATTTTCAACACCACGCTGATTTATGAATTTGCTGTACTGAAAAAATATGCGGAGCCGCTGCTGCGTGCTGTACCGCAGTCCGCAGGCATGGCCTATACTACTGCGCGCCGTCTGCTGAACATTTTAAGCTACGTTAAGCCGTTGGAGGATGAGGTTATTCCCAATAATTCTATCCTGCGCGAATTTATCGGCGGCAGCGTGTTCAAGGACGCACTGTGATTTTCACAACAAAATATTGCGGTAATTTGTCTGCTGCCCAAGCCGGAGCAGCAGACAGACGCAAATAAAAAAGCTGTTGTACGTTTGCTTGCGTACAACAGCTTTTGTGTTAGCGGTAAAAAATTATTTGCGGAACATTTTATCGAAGCGCTCCAGCAGACCGGCCTTGAAGCAAAGCACCAGGCCGCCGACAGCACCGACTGCTGCCTGCAGAATCTGGTAGGGCAGTTTGATGTAAGCGTAGTGCGGTGTGCTATAAATAAAGGCACGTCCCAGAGAATAGCCCACAACCATGATAACAGCGCCTATAATTACGCCGAGAGCAGCGCCCTTGAAGCTTACTTTGCCGCCGCGGTGTGCCAAGAGGCAGATGACAACAGCCTGAATGCCGTGAGTAACCAGAGAAACGAACATCGGTGTCGGGTAGAAGAATAAATCGCCCAAGAAGGCACCAACGCCGCCGACGATGAAGGCAGCCTTGGGGTCGTCCAGCAGAATTGCTGCCGTGCAGATGATAACATCATTGAGATATAAATGACCGCCCGGTACCGGCAGACCGAAAGAGCTCATCATAATATTGAGCGCCATAAACAATGCGGTGATGCAGATTGCCAGGGTGGCGTTACTTTTTTGTGCGTTACGTTCTATATGTTCCATATAAACATTCCCCTCTTTATAAGATGATAAAAACTATTATATCGCTGTTTGGTTATAATAATATTGCCAGAACAGAAAAATTATCTATGGTCAGATTAGCCGGGGAATTTCTTTCGCTAATTCTTCATAAAATTTTTGGTAGAATAAAGCAGGTATTTTTGGTATAATTATTGAATAGAGTATAGGAATAAGTAAAAAAATGGGAGGTCGCTATCGTGACAGAACTTAAGAAATTCAAACGTGTAGTTTTAAAGCTTAGTGGTGAAGCCCTGGCCGGTGAAAAAGGCTTTGGCATTGATCCGACAGTAGTATATGCCTTGGCCAAGCAAATCAAGGCTGTAGTTGAGACAGGGGTAGAGGTTGCTATCGTTAACGGCGGCGGTAACTTCTGGCGCGGACTCAGCGGCAGCAACAAAGGCATGGACCGTGCTACTGCTGACTACATGGGAATGCTAGCAACCGTTATCAACTCTTTGGCGTTGCAGGATGCTTTGGAAAACTTAGAGGTTCCGACCCGTGTGCAGACCGCTATTGAAATGCGTCAGATTGCAGAACCCTACATTCGTCGTCGTGCTATCCGCCATATGGAAAAAGCAAGAGTCGTTATTTTTGCCGCAGGTACCGGTAACCCCTATTTCTCCACCGATACCACCGCTGCTCTGCGTGCTGCGGAAATCGAAGCAGATGCTATCCTGATGGCTAAAAAAGGCGTAGATGGTGTTTATGACAGCGATCCGGCAGTTAATCCGGATGCGAAGAAATTTGATGAGCTGCCTTACATCGAGGTTATCAAACGTCATCTCAGCGTAATGGATTCCACTGCAATCAGCCTGTGCATGGATAACAACATTCCTATTGTAGTATTTAATATTGATGAACCGGGTAACATTCTGCGTGCTGCTGCAGGCGAAAAAATTGGTACCCTGGTAGGAGGTAAGGAATAATGGCAACAGTTAATGAAATTATCAGCGGTATCGAGAGCAAGATGGAAAAATCCGTTGCTGCTCTGCGTGTGGATTTGGCAAGCCTGCGTGCTGGTCGTGCAACTCCCTCTCTGCTGGAGAAGGTTATGGTTGATTACTACGGTTCCCCGACACCTGTAACTCAGGTGGCAAGCGTAACCGTACCGGAACCGCGTATGATTGTTATTCAACCTTGGGAGAAAAACATTCTGAAGGATATCGAAAAAGCAATTATGAAATCTGACCTCGGTCTGAACCCGAATAGCGACGGTATCTGCATTCGTCTGAACCTGCCGCAGCTGACCGAAGAGCGTCGTAAGGATCTGGTTAAGGTTGTACATAAAAAAGCCGAGGAATACCGTGTTGTAGTCCGCAACCTGCGCCGTGATGCCAACGATGCTATCAAAAAGACCGAAAAGGCTAAGGAAATCACCGAGGACGAGGCTAAGAAGGGTACTGAAAAGGTACAGAAGCTGACAGATAAGGTTATGAAGGAAATCGACACTGCAGCTGCTAACAAAGAAAAAGAAGTAATGGAAGTATAATGGAAATTCCACAGGTTTTGGCACTGCCTCTGGATGAGGCTGCCCGTCGCCTGGAGGCCGCAGGCTGCAGCTATGAGGTGCAGCCTCTGCTGCCGCCGCGTGCAAGCGAGGCAGACTTTGAAGGACGTGAGGTGCGCAGATATGTAGTAAGACAACAGCAGTTGTCTGCTAATAGATTAGCTCTTACCATTGTGTATAGATAAGGAAGGAGGTGCGACGAATGGCTCTGAAAATTGATAAGGATTCTTGCGTAGGCTGCGGTACTTGTGCTGCTACCTGCCCCGTTGGCGCTATTACTGAAGTTGACGGTAAATACGAAATCGGTGAAGACTGCGTAGAATGCGGCGCTTGCGCTGCTAGCTGCCCGGTTGGCGCTATTGAGTAATTCAAGACTGCAATGCAAAATCAGGAAGGCGGCCTCCCGCAAGGGGGAGGCACGCCTCTTCTTTAATCAGGGGAAAAGTAAAGAAAACTAAAAGCAAGTTACAAATTTTAGCGAAGGGCTTGATGCTTGTGTTTAGAGGCTTGTTTCAAACAAAAAATAAGACTAAGAATAATATCGTAATGCATACTGAGGATCTGGATATGCAGAATATTCCTCAGCATATTGCTATTATTATGGACGGCAACGGTCGCTGGGCTAAGGCTCAGGGCAAGGTGCGTACCTTTGGCCATCAGGCCGGAGCGGAAACACTGAAAACTATTGTCCGTGCAGCTGATAAGCTGGGAGTTAAGGTTATCAGTGCTTATGCATTTTCGACAGAAAACTGGAAGCGTCCGGTGACGGAGGTAAACTTCATCATGGAGCTTTTAAGCCGTTATCTGACCAATGAGATTGACGAATTTAACGAAAATAACGTACAGGTGCGTTTTATCGGCTCGCGTAAAGGTCTGCCTGAGATTGTGCAGCAGAAGATGGAGCACGCAATAGAGGCAACGAAAAACAACACCGGTATTATTTTGAATTTGGCTATAAACTACGGCGGACAGGCAGAAATCCTGCATGCTGTACGTACCATTGCGGCGGAAGCTGCCAACGGTACTCTTGCCGTAGAAGATATAGATAATAATGTAATTGAAAACCATTTGTATACCAAGGGCCTGCCTGCGCCGGATCTGCTTATCCGTCCGGGCGGTGATTTGCGTATCAGCAACTTTTTGCTCTGGCAGATTGCTTATGCGGAAATCTGGACGAGTAAGGTGTTCTGGCCGGAGTTTACACCGGATCATCTGGTGGAGGCGATTTTGGCTTATCAAGGGCGCGAGCGCCGTTTCGGCGGTTTAGTCAGCCGGTAAGACGCCGTATACGTCGTCAGAGCCCTGGCAGTACGAGTATTGATATTCAGGGCTCCAATCAATTTTATAATTCAAAGAAGGATGTATTTTAACTATGTTAACACGTATTATTACCGGTGTAATCGGTATTATTGCGGCAGTTGGCATTATCACCAAGGGTGGTATGCTTTTTAATGCTGCTGTTGCGGTTTTGGCTGCTGTGGCCTGGTACGAATATCACAAGATGGTGGAGAACAAGGGCTATCATGCCTACACGCTGACCGGTGGCGTGGGCGCATTGCTGATGGTGCTGGTTGCCGGTGCAGGCTATTATTTTGAGCTGGAGGGCGTTTATACACTGGCATTTATTTTGATGCTCACAGCGCTGTTCTTCATTTTCAGTACAATTGAGGGCCTGTGCCTGCATTGTAACAGAGGTGAGCAGCATTGGGCAGAGAACAGTGCGCTTACTGCCTGGGGCATGCTGTACTGCGGTCTTTTGTTTGCGCACATTATTTTGTTACGCTCCTTTGATGGCGGTCCGCATATCGATTTGGGCTTCCGCGTATTTGAGTACGGCGAAATCTGCCTGTGGATTGTGCTTTTGGGCACCTGGGCCAGCGATACCTTTGCATATTTCTTCGGCCGTGCCTTCGGCAAGACGCCTTTTTGCAGCGTCAGCCCGAAGAAATCCTTTGAGGGCGCTGTCTGCGGCTTTGTCGGCTGCTTTGTGACTGTACTGTTTCTGTGCATTATCTGCTTGGGCATTGCCCTGTGGCATGCTGTGGCAGTGGCGCTGGCGGTGGCAATTTTTGCTCCGGTCGGCGATTTGATCGAATCCATTGTCAAACGCAGCTTTGATATTAAGGATTCCGGTAAGATTTTCCCCGGTCACGGCGGTGTGCTGGACCGTTTCGACAGCCTGCTGTTTACAGCACCGGTTGTGTATTATCTGCTGATGATTATCAGCGCTTTATCTATGTTTCAAGAATAGAGGATTGCAAATGAAGAATATTTCTATTTTGGGCAGTACAGGCTCTATCGGTCGTCAGACCCTGGAGGTTGCTGCTGCCAATCCTGAAAAGCTGAAGGTACGCGCGTTGTCTGCGCATAAAAGCGATGAGCTTTTAGAGCAGCAGATTAAGCAGTTTGAGCCTGATATTGCCGTTTTGACGGATAAGGACGCTGCTAAACGTTTGGCTGACCGCTATCACGGCAAGACTGAAATCTTAGCCGGGGAGGAGGGCCTTCTGGCTGCTGCTACCTACGAGGGAGCGGATACCGTTCTCGGTTCGATGGTAGGTTATGCCGGCCTGCGCCCGACGTTGGCTGCTATTGCCTGTGGCAAGAACATTGCGCTGGCAAATAAGGAAACGCTTGTTGCTGCCGGCAGCATTGTTATGGAGGCTGTGCGTAAGCATGATGTAAGCCTGACTCCTGTGGACAGTGAGCACAGCGCTATTTTCCAATCTCTGCGCGGCGGTACGGAAAAGGAAGTCAAGCGCCTGATTATTACGGCGAGCGGCGGTCCGTTCCGCGGCAAAAAACGCAGTGAGCTGGAAAATGTAACTTTGTCGCAATGCCTCAATCACCCAAATTGGAGCATGGGGCAGAAGGTAACGCTTGATTCCTCTACACTGGCCAACAAGGGCCTGGAGGTTATGGAGGCACATTGGCTGTTTGATATGCCCTATGATAAAATTGCGGTTGTTGTACATCCGCAGAGCATTGTACACAGTCTGGTAGAATTCTGCGACGGCAGTGTGATTGCCCAACTGGGTGTGCCTGATATGCGTTTGCCGATTCAGTTCGCTTTGAGCTGGCCGGAGCGCTATAATTACAGCTTTGAACAGCTTGATCTTGTTGCTGCGGGTAACCTTACCTTTGAAGCACCTGATTTAGAAGCATTTCCTTCCTTGAAGATTGCTATTGACTGCGGTAAGGCCGGCGGCACTCTGCCTTGTGCCTTCAATGCTGCCAACGAGGAGGCTGTATATGCCTTTTTGGCAGGCAAAATTAAATATCTGGATATCCCTTATATCACTGCTACGGTTACAGCGCAGCACAACAATGTTCTGCGTCCGCAGCTGGAGGATATTGAAGCAACAGATGCCTGGGCGCGTGCTGCTGCCCAAGGGGTTATTGCTAAATTATAGACTGAATGCCGGCAAGATTAGCCGACTATCGTAAGGAGGTAAAATGCTAACAATATTAGCCGCTGTTTTTGTTTTTGGTGTGCTGGTTACGGTACATGAATTCGGTCATTTTATTACGGCGAAGCTCACAGGTATGCGTGTCGATGAATTTGCCATCGGCTTCGGTCCCAAGCTGTATCAGCAAAAGGACGGCGATACCCTGTACAGCCTGCGGGCTATTCCGTTGGGTGGCTATAATAAAATCGCAGGCATGGATCCCGATGATCCGCCTGAACCGGGAACCTTTAAATCTAAGCCGATACCGTCCAGAATGCTGGTTATTCTGGCAGGTGCGCTGATGAATTTCCTGTTGCCTATTATTCTTTTTAGCGGTATCTTTATGCTAGAGGGCAGACAGGAGCTGGTGAACGAACCAATCCTGGGCACTGTTGTAGACGGTATGGCTGCGGAAAGAGCGGGCTTGCGTAACGGCGACCGCATTCTGACGATTAACAATAAGCCTGTTGCTACCTGGACGGAGGTTGTTACTAACCTGCGTGCGAGCGGCACTAATTCTGTAACGCTTACTGCCGAGAGTCAGGGAGCTGTAAAAAGCTACACTATGACTCCGGTGTATGATAGGGAGGCAGGCCGTCCCTTAATCGGCATCAGCCCCAAGTTCAACAAGGTCAGCCTGGGCTTTTTCGGCTCAATTAAAGAAGGTTGCGTATATACCAAAAATATTATCGTTTCTATGCTGAACGGCCTGTACAAGATTGTTTCCGGTAAGGCTCCGGCTGAGGTGGCCGGTCCTATCGGTGTGGCGCAGATGGCCGGTCAGGTGGCGGAAAAGGGCATGCTGCCGTTGATTACCTTTGTTGCCTTTTTGAGCATCAACCTGGGCGTTATCAACCTGCTGCCGCTGCCGGCACTTGACGGCGGACACTTTGTACTGCTGCTTTTGGAAGGCCTGCGCGGCAAACCGCTCGGCAGCAAGGCTATGACTAACATCCAGATGGTTGGTATTGCGCTGATTTTAGCCCTGACAGTATTTTCCACCTTTAAGGATATAACACGTTAAGAGGTGAACGAAAGTGATAGAACGTAGAAAAACCCGCCAGCTGCACGTAGGCAGCGTGGCTGTGGGCGGCGATGCTCCGATTGCCGTTCAGTCTATGACTAACACACATACAGACGATGCTGCTGCAACCTTGGAGCAGATTCAGCGTCTGGCAGATGTAGGCTGCGATATTATCCGCTGTGCCGTGCCTGATATGGCAGCGGCGGAGGGCCTGAAAACAATTTGTAAGGAAAGTCCGATTCCTGTCATTGCCGATATTCATTTTGATTATAAGCTGGCTTTGGCAGCGATTGAAGCAGGCGTTGACGGCCTGCGCTTAAACCCCGGCAATATCGGCGGTGAGGAGAAGGTGCGCGCTGTGGTGGAAGCAGCGAAGGAACGCAATATTCCTATCCGCATCGGTGTTAACGCCGGCTCCTTGCCGAAGGATTTGCTGGAAAAATACGGCCATCCCACCGCGGAGGCTCTTGTGGAGGCGGCTTGGCGCCACGTCCGCATTCTCGAAGCGATGGATTACCGTAACATTAAGATTTCACTCAAAGCGCATGATGTGCCGCTGACACTGGAGGCCTATCGTCTGATGGCAGCGCAGTGTGATTATCCGCTGCATGTCGGCATTACGGAGGCAGGCACCGTCAACAGCGGTATTATCAAATCCGCAGTAGGCATCGGTACGCTGCTGGCCGAAGGCATCGGCGATACTATCCGCGTTTCGTTGACCGGTGACCCGGTGAACGAGGTGCGTGTGGCCTATGATATTCTGAAATCCCTTGGTCTGCGTGAGCACGGACCGACCTTAATCAGCTGCCCGACCTGCGGACGCACCCGCATCAGTCTGGAAAAGCTGGCGCTGGAGGTTGAACGCCGTCTGGCGGATGTTGAAGAACCCATTACGGTTGCCGTTATGGGCTGCGTGGTCAACGGACCCGGTGAAGCACGTGAGGCTGACGTCGGCATTGCCGGCGGCATCGGCGAGGGACTTGTTTTCCGCAAGGGCGAAATCTTGCGGAAGGTTCCCGAAGAGCAGCTTGTAAGCGAGCTTTTTGCTGAAATAGATAAAATTTTACTTGAGAGGAAGGTATCCCGTTAATGAAAGTTTCTAAAATGTATGCACCCACTCTGCGTGAGGTTCCGTCCGAGGCTGAAATCCCGAGCCATCAGCTGCTGCTGCGTGCCGGTTTTATGCGTAAATCCACCAATGGCATGTACACCTATCTGCCGCTGGCTTGGCGTGTTATTAAAAAAATCGAAAATATTATCCGCGAAGAGATGGACCATGCAGGCTGCCAGGAAATCATGATGCCGATTATGCAGCCGGCAGAAATCTGGAAGGAAAGCGGCCGTTGGGACGCTTACGGCGCAGAAATGGTACGCTTGAAGGACCGTCACGGCCATGAATACTGCCTTGGTCCTACCCACGAGGAAATGGTTACTACCCTGGTTAAGAACGATGTGCGTTCCTATCGTCAGCTGCCGCTGAACCTGTATCAGATTCAGGACAAATTCCGTGACGAACGTCGTCCGCGCTTCGGCCTGATGCGCAGCCGTGACTTCATTATGAAGGATGGCTATTCCTTCGACCGTGATGAAGCAGGTCTGGACGTTTCCTATAAGGCTATGTATGATGCTTATGACAAAATCTTTACCCGCTGCGGTCTGAACTTCCGCCCGGTAGAAGCAGACAGCGGTGCTATCGGCGGTACCGGCAGCCATGAGTTCATGGTGCTGGCAGACAGCGGTGAAGCAGAAATTACCTACTGCACCAAATGCGATTACGCTGCCGATATCGAAAAGGCAGAGCTGTACCCGCTGGAAGCTCCGGCAGAAGAAATGCAGGAGCTGAGCGAGGTTGAAACTCCGAACTGCAAGACCATTGCTGACGTTTGCGCTTTCCTCAACGCTCCGATTGAAAAATCCGTAAAGGCTGTTGCTTACCAATGCGAAAAAGGCCTGGTACTGTGCTTCGTTCGCGGTGACCATGAGGTTAACGAAACCAAAGTACAAAACACTGTAGGCGCAGTTGAGCTGGAAATGGCAGAGGCAGAGCTGCTGGCTAAGGCTGGCACTGTCGGCGGTTACATGGGCCCTGTCGGCCTTGATCCCGAAAAGGTTATTATCGTTTGCGATGCAACCGTTATGAATATGCACAATGTTTGCTGTGGTGCTAACCATGAAGGCTTCCACTACATCAACGCAAACCCGGGACGTGACTTCACTCCGACCTACGTTGCCGATATCCGTCTGATGGCTGAAGGCGACCCCTGCCCGCACTGCGGAGCTCCGATTGCTAAGGCTCGCGGTATCGAAGCAGGTCAGGTATTCAAGCTGCATACCAAATACAGCGCAGCTATGAAATGCACCTATCTGGATGAAAACGGCAAAGAGCAGCCGATGGTAATGGGCTGCTACGGTATCGGCGTAGGCCGTACTATGGCTGCCTGCGTTGAACAGAGCCATGATGCCGACGGTATGATCTGGCCTGTTGCTATCGCTCCGTATGAAGTGCTTGTTGTACCTGTAAACGTAAAGGATGAAGCATCCTTTGCTAAGGCTGAGGAAATCTATAACGAGCTGCACAAGGCAGGCGTTGAGGTTGTTATCGACGACCGCAAGGAGCGTCCGGGCGTAAAATTCAAGGACGCAGATTTAATCGGCTATCCGCTGCGCGTAGTTGTAGGTCCTAAGACGCTGCAGACCGGCGAGCTGGAAGTAAAAGTTCGTAAGACCGGTGAAGTAAGCATGCTGCCGTTGGATAGTGACTATATCGCTGCTATCAGGGAGATGCTGCAAAAGCTGTAAAAATAAGTCAGTTCCCATGTCTGCGCCTGGCGCAGGCAGAGGGAACGGAAGCTGTGAGGTGATACTGGCATGGATTTGATTAATACTTCTTTTTTGCATAACAAAGAGGTTGTTATGGTTATCAGGCTGGTTGTTGCTGCAATTCTCGGCGGTATTGTCGGTATAGAAAGAGGCAGTGGCGACCGTCCTGCCGGTTTCCGCACGCATATTCTTGTGTGCGTGGGCTCGGCGCTGTTTATGCTTGTTTCGCTTTACGGCTTTGATGATGTCTATCCTCAGACTGCCAAGCTGGAGGAGGATATCGGCCAACGCCGTGACTCAGCTCGTATCGCAGCCCAGGTTGTCAGCGGCATAGGCTTTCTCGGTGCAGGCACTATTCTGCACGAGGGTTTAACTATTCGCGGTCTGACAACTGCTGCCAGCCTGTGGATGGTTTCCGCAATCGGTCTTGCTGCCGGCAGCGGTATGTACTTCCTCAGCAGTGTGGCAACCATTATCACCATGATAACTTTGGTTACCTTTCATACCTGGGAAAAGCGTTTTGCTGCCAACAACCGCAGCGACCGCCAGTTTGTCCGCATCATTACTACCAATCGCTCCGGTGCCATAACCGATGTTACCGGTTATCTGTCCCTTAACGGCGTACAGGTAAAATCGCTGAACGTAAAGCGCGATAAGGAAAAGAATCGTCTGGTGCTGGAGGTCTTTCTGAAGCTTGGCAAAACTGCGCCCGATGGCGGAGATTTGGTAAGAGGGTTGCAGGGGATAGAGGGTGTTGTTGGTGTCGAAAACATGAGATAAGCTATAGCACGCCATCTGCGTTGTTATCCAATTCCCCCAACAACTTCTCCCGTCATTATTAGGAAAGGATTTAATGTGAATAAAAAATATTGTCTGATTCCTGATGAAGAAAAATTTTATAGTTTTTTGGCTTCGCTGACCTTTTCCCCGGTGGAACTGATGCAGCTGAAGCTGATGCATATTAATCAGATTTGTGTAGACGAGTCTGCCTGTCAGTGGGAGGTACACTTCAGCTGTGCCGCCCATCTTACCGGCGGCTTGCTGCAGAAGGCGGCGCAGCAGCTTGCAGCCGCTTTTTCTTTGCAAAGCGTAGATATGATTTGCGACGGCGATGGCTCCAAATGCCAGGTGATGCAACGCGAGCCGCAGGCAGAGGTAGAGATTACCGACTGCACCGGCGAGCCGCTGCCGGAGGAAATTCCTTTACCTCCCGAGCCGCCTGATATTGAAATCGGCGAAACTCTGCCGCCGGAGCCTCCCTGCGAAACATCCTACAACAATCCGGAGGAGGACCCGGATTATCTGCAGGCCATGGCAGCCTTATACGGTGAAAAGAAGGCTGACGGCCAGCTGTGGGGCAAAAAAATCAAGGGTACACCACGTAAGCTTGATACTGTTACAGAGGAAGAGCGCAACGTTGTTATCGAAGGTACCTTTGTCAAAAGCTTGGATAAGGACGGTGCGTTGCAGACCTTTATTGATAAGGAAACGCGCGTCGGTTCCATTGTGCTGACATTTAACGTGAGCGATGATACCGGCGGTATTTTCGTCAAGCTGCGCTTTGACAAGCGTGATGGCGGTGACCCGCGTAAGGAATGCAACGAGTTTAAAAATCTGCTGAAGCCCGGTATGCGCCTGCGTCTGCAGGGTGATGTTGCACCCGACCGCTTTGCCTTTGACGAGATGTGCATGGTGCCTCGCGGCATTATGAAGCTCGATGCCAAGGAGGAGCGCATGGATAATGCTGAGGTCAAGAGGGTTGAGCTGCATTGCCATACGAAGATGAGTAAGCTTGATGGCCTGACGCCGATGGAGGGCCTTGTAAAGCAGGCTATCCGTTGGGGTCACAAGGCTTTGGCGATTACCGACCATGGCGTAGTGCAGGCCTTTCCGTTCTGCTTTGATGCGGCGGAGGGCAGTGACCTGAAGCTGATTTTCGGCATGGAGGGCTATCTTATCAGCGACCGCAAGACGAAGGACGATGCCGTTGATACGGAAAATCCCGATGCTGCGACCAAGGGTAAGAGCAAAATAAGCAGCCACCATATTATTATTCTGGCGAAGAATGAGGTTGGTCTGCGTAATCTGTACCAGCTCGTTACTATCAGCCACTTGCGTTATCTGAATAAACGTCCGCTGCTGCCACGCGCCGTTATCGAGGAGCATCGCGAGGGCCTGATTTTGGGCTCGGCCTGCGAGGCGGGCGAGCTTTATCGTGCGGTGCGCTTAGGTGCGAGCGATGAGGAGCTGGAGGAAATCGCCGGCTTTTATGATTATCTGGAGATTCAGCCTACGGGCAATAACCAGTTCCTGGTGCGGGAAAACTATTGCACCGAAGAGGATTTGCGCGAGCATAACCGCAAAATCTATGAGCTGGGCAAGCGCTTGGGCAAGCTGACTGTGGCAACCTGCGACGTGCATTTCCTTAATCCGGAGGATGCACAGCTGCGTGCGATTCTGCAGGCCGGTCAGGGCTACAAGGATGCGGATTTGCAGCCGCCTTTGTATCTGCATACTACGGAGGAGATGCTCGAGGAGTTCTCTTATCTTGGTGAAGATGCAGCCTACGAGGTTGTTGTTACCAATACCAATAAGATTGCGGATATGATTGAGCGTATTAAGCCTGTTCCCGACCGCGATCAGCTGTATTCACCTTCTATTCCCGGTGCGGAAGATGCCGTGCGTGATTTGTCCTATGCCAAGGCGCATGAATGGTACGGCGAAACGCTGCCGCAGATTGTTGAGGACCGCTTAAAGATGGAGCTGGATGCTATTATCGGACACGGCTTCTCCGTATTGTATTACATTGCGCATAAGCTGGTTAAGCATTCTATCGACCGCGGTTACTTGGTAGGCTCGCGTGGCAGTGTAGGCTCGTCTTTTGTTGCTACGATGCTGGATATTACCGAGGTTAACGCGCTGAAGCCGCATTACCGCTGTCCGCATTGCCGTCACAGCGAATTCTTTATGAACAATGAGGTAGACAGCGGCTTTGACCTGCCGCCGAAGGATTGTCCCGAATGCGGCACGAGGATGCTGCGCGACGGTCATGATATCCCGTTTGCGGTTTTCCTGGGCTTCCACGGTGATAAGGTTCCTGATATTGATTTGAACTTCTCCGGCGGTATTGATCCCGATGATCCGTCCGCTATGTCTGACCAGAGCGTAGCGCACAAGTACACCGAGGAGCTTTTCGGCCGCGACAATGTTTGCCGCGCCGGTACGATTGCTACTATCGCCAACAAAACGGCGATAGGCTTTATCAGAAAATATTACGAGAGCAAGAATCTGCATGTGCATCCGGCGCATGTGGCAGCGCTGGTTGAAGGCTTTGCCGGTATCAAGCGCACTACGGGCCAGCATCCCGGTGGCATTATGGTTGTGCCGCGTAATATGGATATCCATTATATTACGCCGATGAACCGTCCTGCCGATGATAAGGATGGCACTACGATTACTACTCACTACGATTATCACAGCATCAATGACCGTCTGGTTAAGCTGGATATTCTGGGCCATGATGATCCGATGGTTCTGAAGATGCTGGAAAAATATCTGCAGGAGGATGTGGATCCTAACTTTGATCCCAAGAAGATTCCTGTGGGCGATGAAGAAACGATGCGTATCTTCCAGGATACATCTTCGCTTGGCGTTACGCCGGAGCAGATTGACAGTGCCGTCGGCACTTTCGGTATCCCAGAATGCGGTACCAAATTTGTACGTCAGATGATCAGCGACGTACAGCCGAAGAAATTCAGCGAGGTTGTGCGTGTATCCGGTTATTCGCATGGTACGGACGTATGGCTGAACAATGCGCAGGATTTGATCAAGGAAGGCAAGCCTGTTGCCGAAACTATCTCTACGCGTGACGACGTTATGACGCACCTTATTTCCAAAGGTGTGGAGCCCAGTCTGGCGTTTAAGACGATGGAGCACGTGCGTAAGGGTAAGGCGGCGAAAAAAGGTCTGGAGCCTAAGATGCTTGAGGCTATGCGCGCGGTAAATATTCCCGAATGGTATATCAAGTCCTGCGAAAAGGTACAGTATCTGTTCCCGAAGGCGCACGCTGTTGCGTACGTTCTTATGGCTTACCGTATTGCCTATTGCAAGGTGCATTATCCCAAGGAATTTTATGCAGCGTATTTTACGGTGCGTGCCAAGGATTTTGACTACACCCATGTTTCCAAGGGTAAGAGCTATGTAAAGAATTTTATCAAGAATGTTTACCAGCAGGGCTTTAAGGCTTCGCCTCTGGATAAAACGACGGTCACCTATCTGGAGCTGGTAAATGAGATGCTGGAGCGCGGTCTTAGCTTTGATAAGATGGATTTATACAAGTCGGACCCGATTAAATTTCTGGTTACGGAAAACGGACTGCGTCCGCCTTTGGCTGCCTTGGGCGGTGTAGGTGAAAACGCTGCCAAGAGTATTGCTGCGGCAAGGGACATCAACCGACCGTTTATCTCTCAGGAGGATTTGCGCCAGCGTTCCGGTGTCAACAAGAGTGTTATCGAAAAACTGGCAGACATGGGCGTTTTGGGCGATTTGCCGGAAAATAACCAGATTGATTTGTTTGCCTGAGATAGGAGAATCATATGAAAAAAATAATTTTGGCCTATAATTTTACACCTGAGCGTCTGCAGGCTCTGAAGCTGATTTGCATGATGCTGCGCACGCAGCTGCGCGCCGTGATGCGTGAGGAGCTGCTGCAGCCTGTAGGCTATCTGGCAGGCTTGCCCGAGGTAGCGCCTGTCAGTGAGGCTTACAGCGGTGACGAAGGGCAGGAGGAAATGCTGCTCATGTGCGGCTTCAGCCGTCAGGATTTGGACAGACTGCTGGCTGCTATAAAAAAGGGCAAGCTGCGTCAGGTGGCGCTGAAGGCGATGCTGACACCCACCAACTGTACCTGGAGCGGCCTGCAGCTTTTGCAGGAGCTTAGCCAGGAGCATGCTTATATGCATGGCAAAAATGCAGCTAAATAAGCAAAATTGCCGCTGCCGGTAGTTTTACTGGCGTTAAAGCGCTTTCTTTGATATAATTAGGCATGATAAACTTTAGCTATATTTAGGAGGATAATAATAATGGCAAAAGATAGTTCCTTTGACGTTGTTTCCCAAGTTGATATGCAGGAGATGGATAACGCTGTTAATCAGGTTAAAAAAGAGATTGACCAGCGTTATGATTTCCGCGGCAGCAATGCTTCCATCGAGCTCGGTGAGAAGGAAGTAAAAATTGTAGCTGAGGACGAGTACAAGCTGGGCGCAATTTTAGATATGCTGCGCCAAAAAATGGCTAAACGCGGTATTCCTCTGCGTTGCCTGGTTCCGGGCAAAATTGAGCCCGCTGCCAAAGGCACTGTTCGCCAATCTCTGGAAATCCAACAGGGTATTTCCAAAGAGAACGGCAAAAAAATCGTGGCAGCTATCAAGGCTTCCAAGCTGAAGGTAACTGCTCAGATTCAGGATGACCAGGTACGTGTTGCCGGTGCGAAAAAGGATGATCTGCAGGCAGTTATCCAGCTGCTGAAGGCCGGTGATTTCGGCGTTGATCTGCAATTCATCAACATGCGCTAAGCATTCGTCCACGGTTTGGAGAAGAGTGGAGCAAAATGACAGAACACAAAGACTTTGACAAAAAGAAAATCAATGACGGCGAGCTGCAGAAGTATTCCGGAAGCTACAGCGAGGAAGGCCTGCTGCATAAAATCAGCCGCTACGGTGCCCACATCGGCATCGAGCTGCTGTATAAGGTCGTGCAGCTGTGGTGCGTACTGCAGAAGCCGGAGGTTCCTGCGAAGGAAAAGGCGTTGATTATGGGAGCTTTGGGGTATTTAATCGCTCCCCTGGATTTTGTGCCGGATATTACGCCGGTGTTGGGATACAGTGATGACCTGGTGGCAATTACCTTTGCGTTGCTGAAGGTGCAGGGGTATATTGATGAAGAGGTTGATGCCAGAGCTAAGGAGCTGTTAGCGAAGGTTTTTGATAAGGATGTCGTTGCGAAGCTGTAATTGCAAGCTGACTAAAATATGCGCTGCCAAACAGGCAGCGCTATTTTTATGCCATCAGCGCGCTTCGGAAAATAAAAATGCTTAATAAAAAGATTATGCATATGCATTGCTGCTGCAAACAAATATTGAACAGAAGAAAAGGCTTTAGCTGCGGCTGAAGCTTTTTTATTGCGCAAAAGCAGGCTCAGCTACACTTCTTATAAAAAGATATTGGCTATTATCTTTCTTCCTCTTTCGTAAAATAAAAAACTTTCTTAGCGTGCCGTTTGGCAACAAAAATCGCAGATATAAACAGTGAAAGTAAAAGCAAGAAAGTCTGCATATCCTAACATCCTTGAGCACGCACCTTTTTTTCAATGATATTTTAAATCCTTCAACGTATAATCATATTGAAATAAAAAATATCTGCAAAAGCAAAGATAGACAAATACTGTCACTGTCACTTGCTATACTGATATCAGCAAACAGAAAGGAGGAAGACATGCGACAAAAAGATATCTGTTTTATGCCCTTGGGAGGCGCTCAAAGTGTAGGCCGCAGTTGCTACTACCTGCGTCTGGGACAGAGTAACATCCTGCTCGATTGTGGCCTTCAGCGCATCAACGGAGCAACTTGTTCCCCGGATTTTCGCAGCCTGCTTACCTCGCAATTCATGGAAAGCATGCAGCAGCTTGACCACGTTTACATTTCTCATGCGCACACCGACCATGTCGGCTACCTGCCGCAGGTTATGCAGATGGCGCCTCAGGCCTCCGTTTACATGACACTGCAGACAAAGCAGCTTGCCGAATACCGTCTGATTGCCAATAGCAGTCAGACGGGAGCAGCCGAAGCTTCGCGTTTGTTAAGCAACGTTGCGCCTGTCAATTACCTGCAGAAAATCAAGCAGCGTGATTACACAGTCACCTTTTTCCCGGCAGGGCATATCCCCGGCGCTATGATGACACTGTTTGAATATGCAGGCCGCAAAATTCTCTACACTGGCGACTACTCATTGCAATCAGCCTTCGGCCTTGATGGCTGCTGGCTGCCAGATGACCTGGAGGTGGACGTATTGCTGATGTGTGCACTGCACGCTAAGCAGCCCTACAGTGTTCGTGAAAAGAACACACTTCCACAGCGTATCAGTGATGTTATGAGCAACCTGCAACGTGGGCAATCCGTTTATCTGCAGGCCTTTGACCCCGGCAGAGTGCTGGAGCTCTTAATGGCGCTCAACCGCGAGATGGAGCAGAGCGGGCAGGTTTATCCAATCTATCTTGAGCCGGAGGCCATGGCCGCCGTGCACGTGATGGAAAGCCTGCAGCTGCCGGTGCTGCAGCAAAACAACTACAGCAGCTTTAACGCCGGTGCAGCACATCCGCACGTTGTTATCGGTACCAAGCGCAAGGAGCAGGTAAGCTGGCGTTATCGTATTTTTGGCAATGCCTATACGCTGCATGAGGACTACGGGGAAATGCTTAGCTTCATTCGCAGGCTGAACCCGCGTCAGGCCTATCTGGTGCATTGTGCCGAGGGCTATTATGGTCACACCGTTGAGCAGGAGCTCATGCGTGATGCCCAATGCCGTACTCAGGTAGTTTTTCCTGAGGAAGGCGACATTTATACAATTTAAGAATTAGGAGGTAGCATAATGCTGGAAACAAAAAGTATTAAGGTACAGGGAATTTTAAAGGAGATTCATGAGAAGGTGCAGCAAAAGGCCGGGCGCTTCGAAAAAATTTCGGAGGATATTGTTTTGGAGAATCTGACCTTGCAGGCTCTGTGCGCCAATCTTCATATGTCGCCTGCTGCCTGTGCAGATTTCGTACAAAATAATTATGACTGTAGCTGCAGTGTTGACGATATGATCAGAATCTATCGCGACTTCAAGATTAACACCGAAGAAAAACGCCTGGAGGTTTTTGAAAATGCTACCGGCGTTGCCATCATGTTGGAAAAAAGCATGAACGGTGACCAGCAGGCTTATGAGCTGTATCGCAGCACCCGGGAAAAATTCATGGAAAAAAAGCCTAAGCATTACTATAAAATTCTTTTGGCTGTGATTTTTCACAATATTAAGCAACTGCAGCAGGAAAATGATCAGCAGATGATTACCAGCTTTGGCAATACACTGTGCAAATATCTGCTTTTTGATATAGAAAATGCTATTACTTATGCCTATGGCTTCAATAAGCACCGCAGTAGTGCACCAAGCACCAATAATAATGCGAAAAAAGTTCATAGCCCTGAGCAGGAGCGGTTGCTGCAAAAGCTGGCAAGTCTTGAAAGCGCGCTGGAGCAATCCGATATGCTGCTCAGAGACCTGCAAAGTGAATTTGACGAACGCCTGGAGGCTGTTAAGCTGCAGGAAATGACAGAGTTCTTCGGTAAGCTCAATTCTGATAAATATGGCTGTATTTTGGACGAGCTGCTGATGCTGCGCAAGGGTATTGATGCCGTGAAAAAGAGTGGTTATGTGCTGCCGCTAGAAATCAACGGTCTGCTGATTATGGTGCGCAAGCTGGTACAATTTTTGCGTGACAGCCACATTAATCCCATGCTGAAGCCTGAATCGTTGCGCATTGTAAAGGCTGGCGATGTTGAATTCTGGAACTACGAGGGAACTCCTTTTACCTGTGCTGAGGAAGAAAAGCAGGTTAAGGTAATTTCTCCTGGTTGGATTTATAGCGAAAAACAGGTACAAATTTCTCGTCCGAAGGTTAAGGAGGTTGTAGATAATGTTGATTAATAATGAAGAACACAATGATTTATGCGTAGGCATTGACCTGGGAACCACCAACTCTGTTTTGGCTACAGTTAATCTCAAGGCTAATGGCGATATCGTCAGCAAGGTAGTAGACCTGCCGCGTGCTGTAGATGTTTACAACAGCGCAGCAGGTAAGGCGCGCCTGAACACGCAGAAGAAGCCGCTGTTGCCGTCCTGCGTGTATTACCGTGAGGAACATGGCTATGAGCCGCTGGTAGGCGATTTTGCCAAAAACCAGTATGCGCTGCGCCCGCATCTGGTAGCAAAATCTATTAAAAGCCAGATGGGAAGTGCGCATGCCGAAGGCTTGGCTGATGAGATTATGGACAAAACTCCGGCGCAGGTTTCGGCACGTATCCTGCAGCACATGCTGCGGGAGGCCAGCAAAATTTATCGCACGGAGATTAAGGATGCGGTAATCACCGTACCTGCTAACTTTGACTCCGTAATGTGCCAGGCAACACGTGATGCTGCCTCGCTGGCCGGTATTCAGGTTACCAATAAGGATGGCAGCGAAAGACCAGTGCTGCTTTCTGAGCCGAATGCCGTTATCTATGATTTGATTAACCAGGTACAAAACGGTGAAATTTCTAATCATATTATTGATCTCAACAGCGAAAAGAACGTGCTGGTATTTGACCTGGGTGGCGGCACCCTTGATATTACCATGCACAAGATTAAACGTCGTGAGGATTGCCCCGACGTTTTAAAGGTAGATGAAATTGCTACCAACAGATACACTCTTTTAGGCGGCGATGATTTTGATCGCGCCATTGCTGATGTAATGTTTGAGCATTACCAAAAACAGTATTCTACTAGTCCTATGGTTGTACGCAAGCTGCAGCAGGAAAAAAAGGCGATTATGCCTCAGCTGCTGAACTATGCAGAGGAGCTGAAGCTGGAGCTGAGCGAACGCCGTCAGGCAGAAAGCAGCTATGCTGCCGATGACAGTTTTGGCTGGGATGATGAGGAGGATGCCGAAGAATTTTTTGTAGGCGGCAACATGGGCGGCATTGGCTATGCCTATGATGACAGCTTCACTCAAGAGGCTGTGGAAAAGATTCTGCAGCCGTTTATGGGAAAAAATCTGCAGTTTGCCGACTACAAGAAAATAGACAGTCTGCAGGATACGAAGAATATTATCTATCCTATTCTTGACGTTTTGCAAAAGAGTGCAGCCAAGCTGGCAGGAGATGTCAAGGTAGATGCCGTAATTGTCAATGGCGGTATGAGCAAATTCTATATGGTTACGGACCGCCTGCGCGAATTCTTCGGCTTGGAGCCGATTGTGGCGCTGGACCCGGACCAGGCTGTAGCAAGAGGTGCAGCAGTATATCATTATTACCTGCACAAATATGCGAAACAAATGCAGGAGGATATGCGCATGGTAGGCGCAGAAGCGCCTGCTCTGCAGCCCTTGCCCGGCAAGGCTGCAGCTCCGAAGGCTGCTGCCGCAGCCGTACAACAGCGTGCTGCAATTGAATGGGGCAAAAATATTCTTAATGACAGCCTGTATCTTGGTATGCTCAACGGAGCTGTTCGGGAGCTTATTGCTGGAGGCACCGAGTTGCCGTACCAGTCAGACTATATCAAAGGCTTCCAGCTGCTGCCGGACAAGGCAGAGATTGCCATCCCTATTAAAAGACGTACCTTTGGCGACACTTACCAGACCATCGGCAATGGTCATCTGAAGCTGAAGCATGGTTATAAGGACGGTGCTTACGTTGCGATTCGCGTGCTCATGGGCAGCAACAAGGTGCTGAGCATGGAGATGCTTTTGAGCAGTGACGTGGATATGCACCAGATTCTGGAGCAGAAAACCGCTGAAATCGTTATTGGCGGCGATAATCTTGATGCATCTGCTACTAAGCTGAAGTTCAATCCTCCGGTCGGTACTAAGCTGGACGTGCATAATGAGCTGAATAATCTGAAGAACTTGTGTGAACGCAAGTATACTGCAAAGGGAAATGCGCAGAAGGATGTCATCAACAAGCTTAGCCAGCGCACCAGCAGTATTGCTGCTGCCGGTAATAAGGCAGAATTTGCCAGACCGCTGCTGGAGATGCTGTGCTATACCAATAATGATGAGCTGCGCCTGCATCTTTTCACCATTGCCCGCAAGCATGTTGCTTATTGGACTGAGCAACAGCGCCAAAGCCTGGCAAAAGAATGCCTGAACCAGCTGCAGGGTGTACTGCAGGGCTTCCCGTGCTATGGTCTCAAAATTAATGTTAACATTCAGGCCATCTATACCCTTGGCTGCTGCGGCAGCAAGGAGCAGGTTGCCAAAGTGCAGCCGCTGGCAGCTGAAAACCGTTATTATACAGCAAGCCTGTACGCGTTGGGCAAGAGCCGCGTTGCTGGCAGCTTTGTGCAAGATGTGTTCCAGCGTGATGCTTACTGCGAAAGCAACAAGTGTAACCTGCAGGTTACAGCACATGCCCTGGGCATGGCGCTGCGCCTGGAGGATGGCGGCAGAGCAGCAGGCCTTGATGTGGACCAGGCAGTGAAGGACCTTTGCTTCATTATCAATAACCGCACTGTTCTTGATGTAAACTACAGCAGCGAGATTGTCTGCTGCCTGATTGCCCTGGCCTATGCCTGCGACCAGCGTTTTGGTGGCAATACTGTGTCTGCTGCTTCTATGGAGCTGGCAAGACAGACTTTGGCAAACCTCAACCGCAACTACAGCGCAGAGGTTATGATGCGCCTGGCCAAGGCTGCTGGCGTTGCCTACAAAATGCTTGATGGTGAAAGCCTGTCTGAGGATGAGGAGGAATTCCTGCTGAAGAAGCTGGAAATTTAAAACGGAAATAATAATTAAGTGAAGTTCAAAAGGACTGTCCATGGCGATGATGCATCGTTCGTGGGGATGGTCCTTTTTGATTTTATGTGGATGATGGAGATATCATATCTGTTGCGTTTTTTTGCGCAGAAATTACCAAAGATACAACTTTTTTAAAGTTTTCTTGTACCCATCTAAACCTTAACTATTAAAGCTCTTCAATTAAATGTAATAAATGTAACGGATTTAAGACTATAAAAAGAATTTTTACATTGATTGTAGCGTGTTCCTGAATAAGAGTTTGACTGGGGGGGGACATAGTGCTATAATTTAAAATTGTTATTGCATGTATAATATTTGGTTTATGTAATATAAGGAGGCTTATGATGAAAGTAAAGGATAATCAGTTTTTAGCTAAAGCAATAGCTTTGAACATTTTGTGTATGGTGCCGATGAGTGTTAATGCGCAAATAGGTATTCATACTGGTGGAGATATTGACACTAAATTAAATATTTCTATAGATAATCCAGCAGAAGATAATTCAGGTATAGAGTATACTAGTTCAACTTCAGGTACGGCACTTAATATCAAAAAAGGCGGTACTATTACAGTTGCTGCTAAAGGTAATGCTTATGGTATTAGGGGTGAAGACAATCACAAAACACCTAGCTTTATAACTGTTGGTGGAGATGAGTTAAATATTTCTGCTACGAATGGTGCTACCGATATTCCTTCAGGAGGAACACCTGGTGGTTATGGAGCAATTGGTGTATGGAGCAGTACTAACTGGAATCCGTTGGGCACAGGTCAACCGACATATCTTGGTGGACAAATTACACTCAACAGTGATGTGACAAATATTAAAATTGATGCTAAACGTAATGGTTTCGGTATCCTGGCTGGCAGTGCCTTTGGCAATAACAGTAATGAAGGCGGTTATGTCGAAGTAAATGGTAAGTTAAATATTGATGTAAAAGGGGCATTATTAAAGAAGAATCCTGAAGATGTAAATTCTAACAGAAGCATTGGTGTTGCTGCTTATGCTGGTAGAGTTGATTTAAACAATGATTCGAAAATCACCGTACAATCAAGCGCTTTTAATAATCAAAAATACCCATTCCATTCTGAAATAGCAGGTTTGTTAGCTGGAGGAAGTGGTTATATCAATACGGCAGCTAATAAAAAATTGGAAATTAATGTAATTGGCAATTCCGCTGGATATTCGAGCAATGTTTTTGGTATAAATGTAGGTGTTTACGATAGTATCTTGGCTGATAAAACTAAACCTAATGTTATCAAGGACAGAGCTTCGGTAGTAAATTTAAATGGTACTACTAATATCCTCTTAGATGCACAAAAAGCTTATGGCGTAGCATCATATATCTATAGCACAGTAAACGCTAACACCTTAAGCATAAACTTTAGTAAAAATAATGCCGATACTAAAAGCAATCAAATGGGTTTAGTTGCTTATGATGCTAGTACGATTAATGTTAATAACCTTTTCATAGCTAATGATGAGAGCCAATTTACTAAGCTTGATAAGATAACAGCTATTACAACAGATAATAAATTTCCATATATTAATACTTCATTAGGACGTATGTTGCTTGATCGCCAACCGGTAGTCAATGTCAACACTAACGAGCAGGGTACTGTACAAATTAACGGCTCCGTTAGTAATCAGGAAAGAGGAACCATTAATTTACATCTGACAAATGCTGATTCTTATTTTTATGGCAATGTTGATACGTCTCAAGAGTATAGTTGGGCTGGTAGGGAAACTAATATAGTTCTCAAAAATGGAGCATTATGGAAAAATTTCAGTGCTAATGGCTGGTTGCACAGCAATCTTACTAACCTCACCTTAGATAACAAAGCGCTCTTAGACATGACGCATAACGAATATAGTGGTGACGAGTTTTTCCAAAACATCTATATCACCAATAACATGTCCGGTACAAACGCTACCATTAACATGGACATCGACGCAGGCACTAATACCAACAACAGCGACCGTCTGTACATCGCAGGTACGCACACCGGCAACCATTATATCACGCTCAATAACGTCAACTCTGAAGGTAAAATAGACGGCGCAGCAGGCACTGTCCTCGTAAGCGTAAATAACGAACAGGGCAAGTTCTTCGCCAACGACCATGAGGGTTCTCTTTACTGGTATAAATATTCTCTGGACAGCAAACCCAACGAACAAGCAGGCTCAATCTATAACACTGACTGGTACTTGAAGGAGGTCGAGGTTATCCCTGCCCTGCCGCTTGGTCCTGCCTCCTCCACAAAGCCTAAACCGACCACCAGCGTCGAGGCTGTTGATGCAACCCAAAGACTGGCTTTCGCCAACTGGGTGGAGGATGACAAGCTTATGCAGCGCATGGGCGACCTGCGCCACGAAACCAATAATGAGGAAGGTGTTTGGGTGCGCGTAAAAGGCGGCAAATACAGCGGTGATGGCTTCAGCAACCGCCACACCATGTACCAGCTTGGCTATGACGATGTTGTAAAAAATACCGATAAGCTGAAACGTTATCAGGGCGTAGCCTTCTCCTACGATGACGGCAAGAACAGCTTCAACCGTGGCAGTGGCAAGCTCAAAGCCAAATCTATCGGTTTTTACAATACTGACCTGCGCAATAAAGGACATTATCTGGACGTAGTGTTCAAGATTTATGATGCAGACAGCGACTTCACTGTTTTTGATTCCGAAGGCAAGAAGATTACTGGTGCTTTTGACAACACAGGTATCAGCCTTAGTGCGGAATATGGTTGTAAGAAATATCTTGACGAGCATTGGTCTATCGAGCCGCAAGCACAGCTTACTTTGGGTTATTTGGGTGGTGCAAGATATACCACCAGCAATGGCATCCACGTAAGCCAAAGCGATCCCAACAGCGTTTTGGGACGTATCGGCTGCAACTTTATGTATGATATTGACGAAAAGAACACTGTCTACCTGAAGGCCAACTGGCTGCATCAATTTGCCGGTAACTATGGCGTAACCTTGACTAACGGCAATGACAGCCTGCGTATTGATAACCATGACCATGACACCTGGTTTGAATACGGCTTGGGATTTGCCTGCATGACCGGCAAGAACAACCACCTGTATGCAGACGTAGAGCGTTCTACTGGCGGCAGCCTGCGTAAGAACTGGCAGTGGAATGCCGGTATGTTCTGGACGTTTTAAGTGATACTTTAAGACAATTTTATTTGAATTATAATCTCCCTTTATCTACATTAATTGTAGATGAAGGGAGATTTTTTGTTGCGCTTAGATTTGTAATCAAAGAAGCAAGTATGAAGATAGTTGTTTTTTTGGAAGGCGAATATTTGGCACTTATTATAACTATCTTTGTCGAATATCGCAAAACGTTGATAGAGTTCTCTTAAAAATAAATATTAATATTATATAAATTGCGTTTATTAACAATTCAATATGTCTTGCGGGGGGGTACAAGTGTGGTATAATTTTATAAATGGTTTTTTGTGAAAAATACAAATACTCATATTATTTTAAGTAGTAAATCTGCCATGGAATTTTTTGAAAATAATATGAATTCAAGTTACTTTTTTTGCGCAAGTTTTGTGAGGGGATTTTAATATGCATAAAATTTAATAGATAATAAAATCGTCAATTTTAAGACATCTTGTGACGAATAAAGGAGGTTTATTATGAATCGATTTTTTAAAGTAATATGGTGCGAAGCACTTAATGCTTACGTTGTAGCAGGTGAATTTGCAAAAGGCCGTACTAAAAGCGCTTCTATGCGTAAGCTTATAGCTGTGCTTGTAGCTGGCGGAATGCTTGGCACAGGCTTTGTTAATAGTGTAGATGCTGCTGCTTCTAAAGGCAGTCAGCAGATAACTATCACAGACAAGGATACTAGCGGAGCAACGGCAGAAATAAAAACTATTTTTTATATTGAATCAGAATGGCCTACCTATCCATATGCAGCAGGTGGCTATTCTTCTATTTCCAGTTGGTCTGGTCATGCTGCCAATAATTACGATAAAATTGTACAGTCAGGAACCTCTTGGGAAGGTACAAATAATATTTCGCTTGGGTTATTTACTAACGCTGGCTATGCACTCAAAGAAAATGCTGATGGTGATTATAAGATATTAAAAGGAACTAACGCAAATCCGGTGTATTATCATGGTCAACAGATTAATGGTTCTCTTGGTTATGATATTGACGAAAGCAAACAATATAATTATGCTACAGCCTTCGGTATTCGTACTGCTGCTGCTAATCGTCTGGCCACCGCTTGGGGTTCATATTCTGTAGCAAGCGGATTAGCTTCGACAGCTTTTGGTCATAGAACTATTGCAAAAGGCGAGTATTCTATTGCTTGGGGTGAAGATACTAAAGCTAGTGGCAATTTATCTACAAGCTGGGGTTCTGCAACTCTTGCTAGCGGTATAAGTACAACCGCTTGGGGTACTGAAACTCAAGCTACATCTAATAATGCAACTGCTTGGGGCTGGCAGTCTATAGCTACAGGTAACCAAGCTACAGCCTGGGGTTATAAATCTAAAGCTACAGGTTACCAATCTACAGCTTGGGGATCTCATTCTAAGGCTACAGGTGATCAATCTACAGCATTTGGCAACTGGTCTTATGCAAATGCTACAAACTCACTAGCAGTAGCTGGTGGCGAGGTTGCTAGTGATGCCGAAAATGGTATCGCTATTGGCTGGTATGCTAATTCGACAATTAAGGATGGTATTGCTCTCGGCAATGGTTCTGTAACTACAAGAGCTGCTGGCGATACAACTGCCTATAGCAAGGGCGACAGTACTGGCAATGCCTGGGTTAGTACGTCTGTAGCACTCGCTGTTGGTAAGGATGCAGATGTTACACGTCAGATAACGGGTGTCGCTGCAGGCAGCAAGGATACAGATGCAGTCAATGTAGCGCAGCTTAAGAAGCTTGCAGAAAAAATCGAGGCAACCGGAACAGACACAGTAACCACGGTCAAGGGTGATGGAAAATATATTTCAGTAACCGCTGATCCTGCCAACACTCATGACTATACAATTAGCCTTGACTTTGATAAGCTGAAAACCGAGATTGGCTCGGATACAGTAACCTCGGTAAGCGGTGGCGATTTCGTTAACGTCACCAACACCGGGACTGATTCTAACCGCCAATACAAGGTTGATATTGATAAGGATAAGCTTAAAGCGGCTATTGATACCAATACTACCAATAAATCTATGTCCAGCGAGTTTAATGACGGCAGCTTGACTATTTCAGTTACAGATTCTGATAATAATAAAGTATCTACAACTGTAAGTGGCATTGCCAGCAAAGCCGATGTTGCAGAAGTAAACAAACAGGTCAGCGAAAACAGTAAGCGTATTAGCCAGCTCGGTGGCCGCGTAGATAAGGTTGGTGCAGGCGCAGCAGCTTTGGCAGCCTTGCATCCTATGGATTTTGATCCGGATGATAAATTGAGCTTTGCTGCTGGCGTAGGCAATTATAATGGACAAAGTGCAGCTGCACTCGGCATGTTCTTCCGTCCTGACGAAAAGGTCATGTTCAGTGTTGGCGGCACTATGGGCAATGGTGAAAATATGGTGAATGCAGGTATTTCCTTTGCACTTGACCGCACGAACCACATCAGCAATTCTCGAACAGCTTTAGCACGTGAGGTAATTGATTTGCGTGCTCAGGTTGCTGAAATGAAAGCAATGCTGGCTAACAGAGGTTTAAGTAGTATTGACGAAGATAAGCTGAAGCTTTTCCCTGACATTCCTGAAAATCATTGGGCTTACGAATATGTTGACAAGCTGGCCGCTACAGGCATCATTGAAGGCTATCCGGACGGCAATTTTAATGGTGACAGAATGATGAGCCGCTATGAATTTGCGGCAATGCTTTACCATGCAATGCAAAATGGTGCACAGCTTGACAGCAAGATTATAAACGAGTTCATGCCAGAAATGGGACGTATCCGCGTAGACCGTATCAGTGGTAATGATGGCGACCGTCATAAGATAGAACGTGTTCGTGTCAACGGACCTCGTAACGAGCGTGACCATTATGGCTCTAAGCTTGGAAAGTAAAAGCTGATAGCTTTGCCAGCAATGGCATCCACGTAAGCCAAAGCGATCCCAACAGCGTTTTGGGACGTATCGGCTGCAACTTTATGTATGATATTGACGAAAAGAACACTGTCTACCTGAAGGCCAACTGGCTGCATCAATTTGCCGGTAACTATGGCGTAACCTTGACTAACGGCAATGACAGCCTGCGTATTGATAACCATGACCATGACACCTGGTTTGAATACGGCTTGGGATTTGCCTGCATGACCGGCAAGAACAACCACCTGTATGCAGACGTAGAGCGTTCTACTGGCGGCAGCCTGCGTAAGAACTGGCAGTGGAATGCCGGTATGTTCTGGACGTTTTAAGCTTGTATAAGTAGCCTTTATATCTACTATTTCACTTAATTTATAGTGAAGAAAAATACGCAACGGATTTCATGTCTGTTGCGTATTTTTTTACGCAAAATTCGCCAAAGATACAAATTTTTAAAGTTTACTTATACCAATCTAAACCTGAACAGTTAAAAATCTTTTAACTAATTGTAACAAATGCAACGTATTTAAGACTCTGTAAAAATTTCTACGCCGAATGTAGCGTGTTCCTGGATAAAAGTTTGACTGGGGGGGACATAGTGCTATAATTGCTATTAAGAAGATAGGTAATTTATAATAGTAAGTTTATTACTACTGGAACTTGTTTTAAACCATCAGGACAAATATTTCAAAAGTTTTTGTTAGTTGCGGCAATGGCCGTAATATATAAATTTTCACGGCATAAGCAGTGAATCTTACTTGGAGTTGTTAGTGTAAAAATTTTTTGTGAAAGGTTGGGATTAACGATGAAGAGTAGTAAGGCTTTGGCAAGAAAAATTTTGTGTGGCCTTTTGGCTGCAGGTGTTGTTGGCGTGAGCGGCAGCGCGCTGGCGAATAGTATTGGCGAAGTAAAAATTGATGGTAGCAATGTGTCTGTAACTCCTAGTGGTGAGTTTAGCATTGGTAATGATAATAGCAGTGTTAGTATTAGTAATTCAGGTACAGCATTGAGTATTTCTTCTATTGCTGATGTTGCTCATATTAATGGCAAAAATATTGATATTAAATCAGAGAATGGAGCAGGCGCTATACTTGGTACTGGTTATCCACATTTATATTTAGGAAATGCAAATACAGAAAAAATTAGTATTGACTCAGGTGATGATGGCATCAGAGTTATTAAGGCATATGCTGAGATAAAAGCTAAGGAAATAAGCTTTAATGTTAGAGCTGCTGGTTGTGCAGCAATTTGGGCGCAAAATAATACAGAGGATGATAATGCTCCGGCAAATACAGCTTCGGTGAAATTACAAGCTGATAAAATTGATATTACTGCGGTACAATATGGCTTGATAGCTTTCTCTAATAGTAAATTAGATGTTGATGGTGATCTCACCGTTAATGCACCAACTGCGTTAGGTGTTCGTGGTGTTTCTACTGTAAATATTAATGAAGACGGTACACATAAAACAGTGTTAAATGGCGATATATCTTTTGAAACACCGAATTCTCCTGAAGATGCTCAAAATAGTGGTAAAAAAATTAATGCTAATGTAAATCTTAATCTTACAGGAAAAGATTCGTCTTGGACTGGTCGGGCTTATCAAGAATATAAAGTTAATGGCGAATATAAACAGTTAGTAGACCTTGCAGTTGAACCATACCATGGTAATGTTACAGGTTTTAAAGTGAATGTTTCCGATGGTGCTGCTTGGAACATGACTGGTGATAGTTTTGTTAATGATGTTACTGTTGGTGAGAATTCTGCCGTTAATGTAAAGGAAGATACCCAATTAGCTAATTTGCAAAATGTAAATTTAGCTGGTGGTAATATCAATTTAGAAGGCAGTGGACAACAAATAAATGTTGTAGATAAACTTTCTGGTGAAGGCCAAATTACTACCAACAGCTTAGACAATCATGTTACTATTGGCGAAGACAAAACTTCTAACCTCACCGTCAATGGCACGAAGGAAGTAACCGACGCGATTGCCAGCGGCAAAGCCAGCTTGCAGAAATTGGCTGACGTTGTTAAGAGCAATGGCAACTCTGCTGCAGATACCGTAACCTCTGATGCCAATGATATTATTGGTGGTTATTCCGCTAAGGTTATTGATGGTAAAGTTAAAACCGTAAAAACTCTTGAAAACCCTACCAACCGCGCAATCAGCGACATGGCAAACATCTCCCTGATGACCTGGCGTCAGGAAAACAATGATATGAACAAGCGCCTGGGCGAGCTGCGCGACAGCAAGGGCGAGCATGGCGCATGGGCAAGAATGGCACGTGGCGAAAGCAAATACGGTTCGCAGAACGTGAAGAACCAATATAATTACTATCAGGTTGGTTACGATGAAAAGCTCAGCACTGACCCGAACTGGACTGTGGGCGTTGCGCTGACGCGTACTGAAGGCACCAGCACCTTTGCAAGAGGCACTGGTGAAAACAAGCACACAGGCTTTGCAGTATATGGTTCTTACTTAAATGACAATGGCAGCTTTGTTGATTTGATTGCCAAATATGCACGCATGGATAACGATTACAGCACTATCGGTGCAGGCGTAGGTGATGCAAGCTACGAAACTAATGGCTACAGCCTGAGCGCAGAATATGGCAAACGCTTTACTAAGGACAATGGCTTCTGGATTGAGCCTCAGGTGGAACTCACCTATGGCACTGTTGGCAGCGTAGACTACCTCACCAGCAAGGGTGCAAGAGTGCATCAGGATAGCGTAGACAGCCTGGTTGGTCGTCTTGGCTTCTCCTTAGGCAAGGACATTAAGCAAGGCAATGTTTATGTACGTGCTTCTTATCTGTATGACTTCGACGGCGAAACCAAAGCAACTATGAGCGGTGCCGGTGCTACAAGCTTTGAGCAGGATCTTGGCGGCGGCTGGTGGGAAGTTGGCGTAGGCACCAACCTCAACCTGAGCGATACAACTCATCTGTACTTCGATGTAGAAAAGACCTTTGGCGGCAACGTTGCTACCCCGTGGCAGTGGAACGCCGGTGTTCGCTGGAGCTTCTGATGAGGCTGTGAATTTATAATTTCATAGTGTGTGTTTGAAAAAATAAAAAGTCGTGAGCTTTGAGTTTGTCATTGCTCACGATTTTTTATTGTGCGCCAGCATGGGCACATCTCTGAACAACCGAACCGTCGCTTGCAGAATCGCATAAGCGGTGGTGTGATAGTAGGGAGGGTACCCACCTACTACTAGATTACTTAATTTGTTATGATTTCTACTTTCTTGCCGCTGAAGGCAATACCGTATTTGTAAATAGTTTTGATGTTTTGCTTGCGCAGCTCGGTATCATATTTTTTATCTTCAATTTGTGTTAAGGCTTCTGCTGCTAATTTTTTTAAACCTGCATCCGAAGAGTCAGCTGTTGCTTTTATTTCAATGATTATACCTGGCATATCTATATTTTTAGGTAGAAGCTGAATATCATATCTGCCCTCACCACTTTCACGGTTAGAGCTTATGTAATAGGTGTTAGTGAATAATCCTGTCATACCTAAAAGTAGGCCCTGATAATAGTTTTCTTTAAGCGTGTCATAGTAGCTGACAGTTTCTAAAAGAAATTTTTTCAGCACGTTTTGTAATGCTGGCCTATTTTTAGTTATGAGATATTGCTGGAGTAAATTAATCGCTGTACTGTCAATCTTGTCTGCTAACAGAGCGACAATCTCCTGACTGTAAACGCTTTTAATTTCTTTATTGGGAATACTGAGTTCACATAGACAGATGCCGTTGGCTCTTGTGGTTTTTATAGATTTCAAATAGCCTGTCATTAACAGAAAGCCAAAAATATTAGTTTGTTGCTCTTTTAGCTTTGGATAGATGATGTTCGTATCAACTATAGATTCTACGGCAGAGCCATTTAACAAAGCCCGAAGATTTTCGCAGGTGCTGTTATCAAGACCGCTGATAATCTCACGGATAGTAGAGTTTTCAGATGTTTGTACCCAATATGGTTCTGCTTCACAATAATTGTTGAAATATTTAAGAACAGACCAGGGATTGTAAATCTCCGTATTACCGAACCTGTAACCATCATACCATTCTTTGATTTCTGGTATTTTATCAGTTGCTTGATAGTATGCAGCCATAGTATTTACTTCAGTATCGGTGAAGCCAAAAAAATCACTATAGCGCTTATCTAAGAGCGAGTTAACATTTACATTGTTAAGACCGCTAAAAATACTTTCCTTAGCAACACGTAGAATACCTGTCAAGAAGCCGAAGGAAATGTGCTGATTGTCTTTCAGAACAGAGGAGAGCAGGTCGCGTGTGAATTGTATTGTTGCATCATAGAAACCGTGAATATAACCTGCCTGGATAGGCGTGTCATACTCATCAATAATGATTATAGGTGCTTTGGCATAATGCTCATGCAGCATTTGCGAAAGGCGGAGCAGACTGGTGGCATAATCTGTTTCCGTACCCAGACCGCTGGTAATTTTTTCGTAGAAATCAGGGTTAGATAAATTTTTGCTGTGTTTTAGTTCTGAATGACGCATAAATTCATCTTTTATCGTTTCTTTCAGCCTCGCATATAAGTCTGGCCATTTATTTTTATTCGCATCCTTAAAGCTTAAGAAAATAACAGGATACTGTCCTTGGTGCTGTGTATATTTTTCACCTGTCTGCCAAATGTTTTTGTTAATAAAATACTTGCTTGTATCAGCATTGGCTTTTTCAAAAAAGGTACGCAGCATATCCATGTTTAGAGTTTTACCGAAGCGGCGCGGACGGGTGAAAAGTGTAACTTTCGCTTGCTCGTCAAGAATATCCTTTATAAGTAGTGTTTTGTCAACATAGTAGTAATCCTGACTGACTTTTTTGTAATCTGAGGCGCCGATAGGCAAAGGTAATTTATTTTGCATGGAGTACAACCTCCTCTCATTATCACTTTCCTTTATTATAACATTTTTAGATATAATGGTATAGAGAGTATGTTTTAGAAACGCTGCTCGCCAGACGGATTGTTTTTTGTTGCGGTGCTTATTGCCTGCTGCTATTGTGCGTTGTTTGCTATGAAGCGAAGCGTTCTCTGTGGATGGGGAGGGTGCTATGTAATTTTTGCCAAAGAGCTATTCTTTTGTTTATCCCCATCTGAACCTTAACTGTTAAAAGCCTTTAACTAAATATAATAAATGTAACGTATTCAAGAATTAATAAAAATTTTTACGCCGAATGTAGCGTGTTCTTGGATAAGAGTTTGACTGGGGGGGGGACATAGTGCTATAATTGCTATTAATAAGATAGGTGATTTATAATAGTAAGTTTATTCATACTAAAACTTGTTTTAAACTCACAGAACAAATGGTTTAAAAGTTTTTGTTAGTTACGGCAACGGCCGTAATATATAAATCTGCATGGCGAAAGTTGTGGACCTTACGTAGAATTTTGGGTGTAAAAATTTTTGTGAAAGGTTGGGTTAATGATGAAGAGTAATAAGTGTTTGGCAAGAAAAATTTTGTGCGGCCTTTTAGCGGCAGGTGTTGTTGGCGTGAGCGGCAGTGCGCTGGCGGCGGAATCTAAACCTAATGAGGCTGTTGTCGGTGAAGATAAAAACGTGAATACCACTTATTCGGATGGCAAAATTAGTGGTGTTTATTATGGACTAAAAGCTACAGGAGATGCTTCAAGCTCCAAAGAAGGAAAGATTTCTTTAACGACGTCAAAGGTTGAGATTAATGCTACAGGGATTGGAATCCAAGGAACTAATTGGGGATCAGTTATTGTTGGCAATACAGATACACAAGATGTTACCATTTCTGGTGTTTTGCAAGGAGTTAAGCTAACTAAAGGAAGTCGCGCAGAAATTACAGGCAATCAGGTGAAAATATCTAACGAATCAAAAAGAGTATTAATAGAAATTAGCAACTCCATGGATAAAGCCAAAAGACCTATTCAACTGAGTATAAAAGGAAAAAAAATCGAACTTAAGGCTGCTACTAAGATTATTGAAGCAAACTCAAAATACAAAAGAGCAGAAAGCTTTCCAAAGGCGAGTGTTATTCTGGGAGACGATTATACAGAATTACTTGATATGAAAGGTGGTATTGGGATTTCTGCTGCCAATAATACCGAAATAATCGGAAATGCGAAAGATATTAACCTAGTGGTTAATTCAACCGCGAAAACATATGGTATGCAAGCGACTGGTGATGCAGCCAAGGTGCAGCTGACGGCTAAAGATAATTTGCTGGTAGATGTTAGTGGTAGCGGAGCAAAGGCTGTGTATAGTTCATCTGCTACCTCAGCCAAGGTGAATCTAGCCGGAAATGACGTAAAAATTCAAGCGAAGGGAACTGATGCTCCTGTTTATGGAGTCAATTCAGAAACAGGTTCGAATGTCTCAATTTCAGGTAATACTGTAGAAATCAGTACAGCCGGCGGTAAAAATGATTCATATGGCAAGATCGGCAGTTCTGCAATTTATGCAGACGAGTCTAATGTTAAAGTTGATGCGAATAAAGTAGTAGTTAATACAGATAAAGCGAAGGAGAATGCATATGCCGTTTATGGCAATTGCGGCTCCCACATTACACTTGGCAAAGATGCAAATTCTGAAGTGCATATTTCCAGTAGCAGTGAAGGGAATGCTATGGGTGTCGTTGTAGCAACTGCGTCAACTTCAGCAAGCACGGCAGCAGCCAGTCAGGTTAATATCCAGGGTGCGAAAATCAATGTAGCCGCAGAAGGCGGGCCGAAGGCTCGTGGCTTGTATGCACAGGACCAAAATGAGATTATTGTAGGTAATGCCGGTTCTGATATCCATATTTCTGCCAAGGGTGAAGATGCTGCTGGCATTATAGCTATTGAGCATGGTTCTGTTGCTCTGAACGGGCAAAATGCGTTAATTGATGCAGATGGCAGCAAGTATTCTACAGGTATTCACGTTCAAAATAACGATATGACGGACGAAACTAATCGTGCCACTGTTAATGTTAATACCGAAAATACCACTATTAATGCTGTTACCGCCCTTTCTGCTATGAGCCATAGCATACTTAATGTAAACAGTAATCTGGTGACTAACGGTAAGAATGCTATTTTGACACGTGGTAATTCTGATGTAAATATTAATACCGATGGCAAACACACTACGCAACTGAACGGTGATATCGTATTTAACTACGATGGGGACTCCAGTGGTACGGGAATTGATTCCAATGTCAACGTTAACTTAAATGGCGAAGGATCTTCTTGGACTGGCAATACTAAAGCAGAATGGAATAGTGCTAGCGGTAAACCTGATGAAGCCAAACTGGCGGTTTCCCACATGAACTTGAATGTAGCAAACGGTGCACAATGGAATCCTACAACTATTAAGAGCCAAAATAACGAAACTAATGGCATGAATAACATTGCTATCAATAATCTTGCGTTGAATAATGGTGTTGTTAACTTAGACAGCAACAATTTTGCTGGCGATAATGCTGTGCAGATTGAAAACCTTGAAGGTACTGGTGGTACTATTAACACTAATAATGTGGACAATAACATCAGTATTAATAGTAAAGCTGCTGATATGAGCCTCACCGTCAACGGCACGAAGGATGTAACTGACGCGATTGCCAGCGGCAAAACCAGCTTGCAGAATTTGGCTAATGTTGTTCAGAGCAATGGCAAGTCTGCTGCAGATACCGTAACCTCTGATGCCAATGATATTATTGGTGGCTACAAAGCAGATGTTGATGAATACGGTGATGTAATAATAAAATCTGCTAAAACCTTAGAAAATCCTACCAACCGCGCCATCAGCGACATGGCAAACATCTCCCTCATGACCTGGCGTCAGGAAAACAACGATATGAACAAGCGCTTGGGCGAGCTGCGCGACAGCAAGGGCGAGCATGGTGCATGGGTAAGAATGGCACGTGGCGAAAGTAAATACGGTTCGCAGAATGTGAAGAACCAGTACAACTACTATCAGGTTGGTTATGATGAAAAACTCAGCACTAACCCGAACTGGACTGTGGGTGTTGCGCTGACGCGTACTGAAGGCAACAGCACCTTTGCAAGAGGCACTGGTGAAAACAAGCACACAGGTCTGGCAATTTACGCTTCTTATCTGAGTGACAATGGCAGCTTCGTTGATTTGATTGCTAGATATGCACGCATGGATAACGATTATAGTACTATCGGTGCAGGCGTAGGCGATGCAAGCTATGAAACTAATGGCTACAGCCTGAGCGCAGAATATGGCAAACGCTTTACCAAGGACAATGGCTTCTGGATTGAGCCTCAGGTGGAACTCACCTATGGCACTGTTGGCAGCGTAGATTACCTCACCAGCAAGGGTGCAAGAGTGCATCAGGACAGCGTAGACAGCCTTGTTGGTCGTCTTGGCTTCTCCTTAGGCAAGGACATTAAGCAAGGCAATGTATATGTACGTGCTTCCTATCTGTATGACTTCGACGGTGAAACCAAAGCGACTATGAGCGGTGCCGGTGCTACCAGCTTTGAGCAAGACCTCGGCGGCGGCTGGTGGGAGGTTGGCGTAGGCACAAACCTCAACCTGAGCGACGCAACACATCTGTACTTTGACGTAGAAAAGACCTATGGCGGCAACGTTGCTACTCCGTGGCAGTGGAACGCAGGCGTTCGCTGGAGCTTCTGATGAGGCTGTGAATTTATAATTTCATAGTGTGTAATTAAAAGAATAAAAAGTCGTGAGCTTATGAGTTTATCAAAGCTCACGACTTTTTTTGCGCAAGCTTTGCTAAAGCTACACCTATTCTTTGCTTTATTTGAATTTATATTGACCTTAAATGCGAAAAACTTCAGCTAAGTGTAACAAATGTAACGTGTTTAAGGCTTTGTAAATTTTTTTTGCGCCGAATGTAGCGTGTTCACGGATAAGAGTTTGACTGGGGGGGGACATGGTGCTATAATTTCTGTTAAGAAGCTAGGTGATTTATAATGGTAAGTTTATTCATAATCATAAAAGAATGATATATGTAAATAATTTGATATTTATAAATTATTAATTCAAGTGGTGTGCTTTTTGGAGAAAAATATTAGAATGGAGCTGAATATAATGAACAAAAAGCTGATGGCAGCAGCTGTTATGTGCTCACTGATGAGCACAACGGCATTCGCTGCAAACCCCATACCTACCTTTGATAAGGAGGCTGTAACGACACATCCTTATAACAGAACAGGTCAACATGAGCAACAGGTGGAAGGCATGCAAGGTGCAGGCGAGCTTTATAAGCCTGGCAATACAGGCACGGAGGCTAAGCCGGCGTTTTTTGTTGCCAAGGTTAAACTGACAGGCTTCACGCTGCCTGATAAGGCTGGTAAGCTGGCAGCTATCTGCAAAGAGTATGAAGGGCGCAGCCTGCAGATGGCAGAGCTGCAGCAGCTCATCAGCAGAATTAACGAATATGCGCGCACCTGCGGTTATACTGTGGCGCAGGCTATTGTGCCGCCGCAGGAGGTAAAGCAGGGCGAGCTGGAAATTACAGTTTACGTTGCCAAGTACGATGATATTGAGATTATCAGCAATGAATCGGACGTAGCTGACAGAGTACTGGCCGGTTATATTCATAAGAATCTGCAAAGTGGTGCTTATATTATGGATAAGCCGCTGGAAATGACAATGAACAATATCAACGATTTGCCGGGTGTTGTTGCCAGAGCGATTTTAGCTCCGGGCAGCAAGCCTGGCACCACGAAGGTAAAGGTGCAGGTGCTGCGTCGTCCCGTCTGGAACAACTACGTATTTACTGATAATGCCGGCGGCTACTACAGCGGCCGTTATCGCTACGGCTTTAATACCGAAATCAATAACCCCGGTCATCAGGGTGACAAAATCATTTTGAACGGCATGCTCACCAACCATGATACCAAAAACTATGGTGCACGCTATGAAGCGCCTGTCGGACGCGACGGCACGCGCTGGGGCATTGGCTGGAGCCAGAGCAGCTACGACCTCAATACAAACAGTTTTTATAATTCTCTCGGTCAGTCGCGTGGCTTCAGTTTCTATGGCCTGACGCCTGTATACCGTGACCGCATGAACCGTGTAACAGCGATTTATGGCTATGACCACCGCAAAATTAAGGATAGACTGCAGTTGAAGGCTGCAGGCTTGGCAGGAATAGAGCTGACTACTGAAAAAATGGCCAATGTTTACCATGCAGGCATCAGCGGCAGCCGGTATCTGCCGAACCGCTTCAGCCAGTATAGCCTGATTTACTGGTACGGCAATTTGAACGGTGGTGGTAAATCTATAGATGGTGACTACCATAAGCTGACAAGTGACCTGCTGCACGTTATTTATGATGGTAAAACAAACTACCGCGTACAGCTCAGCGGCCAAATTGCCAACCGCAACCTGGATGGCAGTGAAATGTTCTACCTGGGCGGTATGAACGGCGTGCGTGCCTACGGTGCCAGCGAGGGCAGCGGCGATATTGGCTTTACTGCTACTGCCGAGGTGCGCCGTCAGACGGGCATCAAGGGCCTGGAGGCTGCTGCCTTTATTGATACAGGCGCAGTAAAATCGCATAATGCTGCTCTTATCGAGCATCTTTCCGGTTGGGGTGTGGGACTGCGTTATAATTTGGATAATTCCTGGCATGCTCAATTGGATTATGCCCGCAAAATCAAGGCGCAAAGGGATAGAGTTGAACCGCGTGACCATAGCGGCCATATGTGGTTCCAGCTTTACAAAATGTTTTAAGTGATTTTGCCTGGTGCTTTTCTGCGTCTTAAGGGAGAAGGTGCGGAAAAGCAAGCTCATAAAATAAATTGATAATTGAATATGCAGCTTAAATGAAGGGAGAAAAAAATGAAACTAAAGGATAGTCTAAATAAACGTTTAAATACGCGTCTGGCCAGCCTTGTAATGCTTTCTGTGCTTTCAGTGCCATGGGTTGCCAGCGCCGCAGGCAACAGCGTTGTTGCCAACAACATGCTTCCCGGTAATGGAAACTTAATTGCCGGTACTATTGAAGGTGGTTTTAACGGCAACTGGACGCAGGGCAACCAGATGAATTTGCACCAGACTACGCAAAATGCCATTGTCACCTGGGACAGCTTTTCTATCGGTGCCAATGCTACCGTAACTATCCGTGGTGACCACAATAACTTTAATATGCTGAACTATGTTACCGGCAGCGAAAGCTCGCAGATTTACGGCAAGCTTAATTCCTATGTCGGTGATAAGCAGGGCGGCAATATCTATCTTGTAAACCCCAACGGCGTGCAGATTGGCAACAGTGCGGAAATTAATGTCGGCAGCCTGCATATTGCCAACAAAAAGATAGATAATATCACCAACTGGACCGAAAATACTGATATCGCCAACGCGCTGAAGCAGAACAAGGCGATGACCAACGCCGAGCTGATGAGCTTGGGCTATATCAACGCCAGCAAGCTGGTCTTTGAGGGCGAGCGTGTAGTTATTGATATGGATCGCCTCAGCGGACTTGATACCACTAAGGCTGATGCCTTGACTATTGTCAGCAAGCCTTATGATGGCAAGAGTGTTGGTGATAACCGCAAGTATGATGTTGTACTTGGCAGCAGCACGCCGAAAAATGCCGCTGAATGGGGCAAATATATGGTGTTTACTGATGTCAGCGATAATGGCGGCCCGATGGATACAGCGACAAGCACCAGTTGGCATGGAACGACTAATGTTGGCAATCCGGATTCACCTAACCAGACAATTACGGAATTTTTTACCTACCGTTGGATTAAGGACGGCAAGGAATTGGAAAAAATCGGCAAAGAGAAAGGTTGGGGCATGGGGGACCACTATGCCCTGCGTTATTCTATTGACCTGACGGGCAGTGACCAGACTCCTATTGGCAATACGAGCGAGAATGCCTTCAAGGGCAAGTTTGATGGTCTTGATAATTCTATCTTTGGCCTGAGCATTAATAACAGTGATAATAAAAAGGGCGCTGCCACAGGCCTGTTTGGTTTTACTGACGGCGCAATCATGGGCAATGTAACGCTGATTGCCGGTAATGTAACGCTGATTGCCGGTAATGATGGCATCTCTATACAGGGCGGCAGCACTGATACCGGTGCCTTTATCGGTCATGCGGTGAATACCACGGTCAAGGGCGTCAACAGTACGCTGAAGGTCAGCGGTAAAAACAATGTTGGTGGTATCATCGGTTATGCTAAGGATGATACAGGGCGTACCTATAGCTTTGCTGATGCTTCCGGTTCCGTTCAACCGGACAGCCGCAGCAGTGAGCTGTCGAACCTGACTAATACTGGTAATGTCAGCGGTTTTAGCAATGTTGGCGGCCTGGTTGGCTATATGAACGGCGGCAAGCTGTCCAATGATGAGGAAAATCGTGTCCAGTACAAGGGCTCCTATAACCTTGGTAAGATTACCGGTATTGGCAATGATTCCCATAATATCGGCGGCATGATTGGTAGAGCAGAAAATGCGACTGTTGGTGGTACGAAGAATACGCTGATTAACTATAATACTGTTGAGGGTGGCTATAATGTTGGCGGCATCGTTGGCAGTGTTGAAAATACCACTGTTGCTAATGCTTCTAACGAAGGCGTTGTCAAAGCCAACGGCTTTACTATTGACAGCTATATTTATCATACAGATAATAGCGGTTGGAAGAATAATGACGACAGTGCCCTTCCCGGCACTCATAAGGCTGAGGTACGTGCAGCCAACGTCGGCGGCATTGTGGGCAGCAGTGCTGGCAGCGAGCTGAAGGATGTAACCAACAAAGCAGACGTAAGCTCCGCGTTGGTAAAGAAAACTAAAACTAGCGGTGATCATCCTGATCGCTTTGACCACTATGCTGCAGGCAACGTCGGCGGTATTGTCGGCCGTGCCGAGGACAGCAATATCACCAATGCCAATAACGTAGAAAGCAATATCCGCGGTGCGATGAACGTAGGCGGTATTGCCGGCTATTTTGGTTCCACAGATCCAACCAATAAAAATAAAAAGGATTATCGTATTCTGAACGCTATTAATAACGGCGGCGACATTATGGCTACCGGTGGCATTAAAAAGGATGGTAGCTTTACTAAAGAAAAAACACATGAGGAAGAATATATTACTGGTAATATTGGCGGTATAGCGGGCTATTTGTACGGTGCGCCGGTGCATATTGAAGCCAGCGGCAACCGCGGTGATGTGCATCCCGCGGCAGATACGTCGAAGCGGACGTCACAGGCTGTCAATGTTGGCGGCATCGTCGGTAAAATTGACATGCCGAAGGAAACGGATAGCACTGGGAACCGTCTGACTGATAATGATCGACTGGCAATCATTAAGGGTGATAATGCCAGTGCAGCAGTTTCCAGCAGCTATAATACAGGTAATGTTACGGGTTATACCAACATCGGCGGTATTGGCGGCTTTGCCTACAATGGCAGTATTGCTGCCTCCTATAATGTAGGCGATATTAAGACAACGCGCCATGATGCGGCAGGATACAGTGTTACACCAATTAATATGGGCGGCATCCTGGGTGAAAGTACTGAAATGGCTATTGGACGTGTTATCATTTACGATACCTATAACAAGGGTACGATTGGCGACAGCACCTACAACACGTATGGACGCCATGTCGGTGGCATCGTCGGCCGTTTGAGCGGCATTGTTGAAAAAAGCTATAACAATGGTGATATTTACAATGGCTTTAACGTTGTTGGTGGTATTGTCGGCTATTGGTACAGTGGTTATCTGAAAAACGTTTTCAACACTGGTAATATTACGGTATATAACAAGAATAGCGCGACTAGCCAGGTAGGTGGTATCGTCGGTTCTGTAGATCTGAGCGGTGGCAATCTGAGCAGCGGTACTAATGCTGATTTAAGTATTAGCAATGCTTATAACCTTGGCTCCTTACGTTCCTTTAAAGGTTTAGGTAACAACGAAGTTGGCGGGATTGTGGGTGCTACCTACAGATACAACAACAAAACAACAAGCAGGTTGAAGATAAGTAACGCCTATACGATGGGCAATATGTATGTTAACGGTGGTGGCTATATAGGAGATATAGTTGGTGTGTATGAAAAAGGAACTATAAATAAAAATCCTGTTGATTACGCTAATGTTTATTACATCCGTCCGCAGGAGAATAATGGTTATATTGATTTAACATCAGCTACTTCCGGTCTAAAGGTGCTAAAAAAAGCTACGGTCATTGACTATGATAAGTTAGCAGATAAGAACCAGTGGGGGAACTTTACCTTTTCCACACAGACGAATGGCACAATAACAGGAGCAACGGATGATAACTGGCGTATGAGCGATGGCAGCTTGCCGATATTGAACGCCTTCCTGTCAGGCTCGCATAATTACTTCGGCCAGGACAGCAACTGGCAGGAGTTTATGAAGGATAATGATGGCGCCAGTGTGCAGTATGGCACGGCCTATGATCCGCTGCTGACGATTATCAAGACCAAAAAGGATTTAAGCTTCAATTGGCGCGATATGGACCTGAAAAACGATGGCTCCCTGGCAGTTTTTGGCTTGCCCAATGCTGATAATACCCTTCGTTATACTCCTGGCCTGACGCTGAATAATGTAGAAATCACCAACAGCACGCATATTTTTGGTGGCACTATTTACAGCGATGGCTTGCTGGAGCTCAACGCCAAAGATGACCTGCAGGGTGGCCTGCGCTTTGGTATGGACAGCAAGCTTTACGGCAGTGATGTTGTGTTAAATACCAACAGCTCCCTGGAGCTGAGCGGCAGTGTTATCTCTACCGGCAATTCCGGCTCTAATCCGGAAAAATCGCTTCAGCATGGCATTACCATCAACGCCGCTGATTTAACTGTCTACGGCAAGCTGATTACCATGGGCGAAGATGGAAAAGACACCGATGTTATTGTTCCTGGTATTAACTATGGCTATCTTGATTCCCAAGTACCTGATAAGGACAATGTTGCGGATAAAACCAAGGCAATGACCTCTCAGGGCATGGAGCATGCTTATCGGTTGAAGACTGCAACTGCCAAAACCGGTAACATCACCATCAGCACCATGGAAAACACCCTGGCTGATGGCACGCACATGAGCGGTAGCGCCAACCTGCTGTACGGTAACTATAAAAAGTGCAAGATTGAAACCAAGGGCAACCTGACTGTCAGCAGCAGCGGCGATATCCTTGTCGACAGTGATCTTGATGTTACAGGCAGCATTAAGCTGGAGGGCGCCGAGGTTCCTGATGGTTCCGGCTACCTCTATGTTAACAACATTACCCTGGATCTTTCCAATATTGGCGGTGAGCTGAAGGGTAATGACAAGGCGACGGCTTTGCATAATTTTATTGACGCACATAAGACAGCAGAAACCGGCATTTATGGTAACAATAATAGTGGGTTTTCAGATGATAAGCACTCCATGAAAATCACCTTCGATTTATGGGATGATGATTATGAGGTTGGCGGCGTTAAGGGAAATCTTAAATATACAAAATATGACCTAAAAAATGACGATAATACTACTGTTAAGTTGACAGATAAGCTGCAAAGCCTGTATGTGCAATCAGACGGTGAGAATTATACAGGGGATAAAATCCGCAATGTAATTTATACCTGGATAAGCAATGCCGAGGAGCTTAATTCCGTGCAGCGGGTGGCTCAAAATATGACTGACAGAGATGCGTTAAGCTATAATTATGCCCTGAAAAATGATATAGATGCCAGCGGCCTGGTGGATGCAGCAGGCGAGAGCACCTATAACAACATCGGCAGTGGCGATACAGCCTTTAAGGGCACTTTTGACGGCAATGGTTACACGATTGTCGGCTTGCAGGCTAATGGCGGTCTTTTTGGCAAGCTTGGTAACGATGCGGTAGTTAAAAATTTAAACATCGCTTCTTCCGTATTCACCGGCAAAGAAACAGGTGACAGTGTTGGCGCCGTAGCAGCAGAAAATAATGGTGGCCAAATCAGCGGTATTTCCGGTTATGGCAATACCGTAAAAGGCAGCGGCGGTTATATCGGTGGCCTTGTAGGCAAAAACTACGGCAGTATTACTGACAGCGATGACCAGAGTACAATTATCGCCGGCGCGGATACTGTGGCAGGCGGCATTGCAGGCATGAATGGCGGTACTGTTGACGGGTGGCCAATCGGTTATATAGAAAATGTTCAAAGCAACAGTGCGGTGACAACTGGTGATCTGGGTGAAGGTCTGTATGCATCTAACCTGGGCGGTATCGTGGGTAAGAATGAAAAGCTTTCTGGGGTGTCGTGGATTTATAATATTAACAATGTTTCTGCTCATGGTGTTACCGGCAAAACTGGCAATACCAAAACATCTGGTGGTATTGTTGGTACTAATGAATGTGGTATCAGTAATGCTTACAATGAAAGCATTATTCATGGCTCGGAAAATATTGGTGGCATTGCCGGCAGCAATGCAATGGTTGGTTCCGATGGCTCACAGGCAACGCTTGAAAATATTGCCAACGCTGTAGAGATTATTGGTGACGCAGGCAGCCAAAATATCGGTGGTCTGGTAGGTATGCAGGACCATGCTACTACAAACCAGGGACGCAATACCGGCACAATCACCGGCTGCACCAATGTCGGCGGCATGGTAGGCTATAATACAGCAGACTCCTACCTCAATAACCTGGAAAATTCTCTGCAGGCTACAATTACCGGTATTACTAATGTCGGCGGTATTGCCGGTGTCAACGAGGGCGAAATTTCCGCAGATAACCAGTTGAACCTGGTGAATAGCGGTAAAATCTACGGCTGGAAAAACGTCGGCGGCATTGCCGGCAAAAACAGCGGTAAAATTGATAATGTCAACTCCAATATCAACCTGTATGTGATTGATGAAGCAACCAGAAAAGCCTTAATGGGCAGCACGGTAATTGCAGCTAACGCGCAGTTCTTCGGCGGCGTTACCGGTGAAAACGTGGGCATCATCACCAATGCGACCAACAGGGCCAGAGTGGATGCTGCACAGGCTTCCTATGTCGGCGGCATTGTCGGCAAAAACACGAGCGATGGCGAAAAAGTGGGCCAGCTATTGGGCATGGGCAACAGTAATAAAGGCTTTGTTATCGGCAATAACTATGTCGGCGGCGTCATCGGCAAAAATGAAGTTGCCATTACCGGTACTGCCGAACAAAGCGTAGGTATTGTCAACTCCGGTACCGTTATTGCTTTAGCTGGTGGTGCTGGCGGCATCATCGGTGAAAACAGTGCGAATATTACTCACGTCGTTATGACAAATGAGGGCGAGGTGCATGGCAATGCTGGCAGCACGGGGGAAAACGGTACAGGCGGTATTATCGGCGTAAATGCCAGTGGCGCTACTATTACCAATTCTTCCTTGATGAACAGGGTAAATGGTAATGTCAGCGGTGTAGCAAATGTCGGTGGCATCATTGGCATCAACCATGGTGTTATCACCGGTGGGCGCGATACCAACGACAATTATTACCAGCACCAAATTTATAACAACGGTACGATTCAGGTAGGTTCCTATAATGCAGAGAATGGTACCATTACAGCGCGTGCAGGAGAAAACGTCGGCGGTCTGCTTGGCAATAACAGCGGCACGCTGACGGCAGGCTATAACACCGGTGTGGTCAAGGCAGAGCAAAGCAGCAACGTTGGCGGTATCGCCGGTACTAACAGCGGCACGCTGGACCAGGTGTTCAACAGCGTAGTAACAGTAACCAAGACCGAAACAGGCGAAACTGATGCCGAAGGCAGAAAGCTTTATAATTATACTTATACCGATGGCGGTGCAATCAGCGGCAAAAACAATGTCGGCGGTATCGTTGGCAGTAATAAGGCTGGAGGCCAACTGACCAACGCTTATAGCACTACTAAGGTAGAAGGCGCTAGCAATGTGGCAAACATTGTGGGCAGCAATGCAGGTCAGGTAAGCAATATCTATGGTTATAAAGCAAATGGCAACACCAACGTAACAAACGTAAATGGTGGCACTGTTAGCAACAGCTATATCATTAAGGCAGATGGCACGTTGGCAGAAAACGGCAATAATGCCAAGAAGCTGGACAGCTATACTTTTGATAATAAGGATACAACCTGGAAGCTTTATGATAAACGCACTAACCCGCTGCTGAAGGTTTTCCTGACAAAGGTTACGGTAGATGGCGACCTGAAGAACGGTTGGGTTTATGATGCAACAAACCATCTTGATATCCCCGGCTGGATTAATAGCGGCAAGCTTAAAACAAATGATGCGGCCAACGATGCTTTTAAGGCTTATAATAACAACAGCAGCCTGCTGCAGGGCGAAGCTCTGAAGAACGTCGGCACCTATAGCAGCTGGCTGTGGTCCGGGCAGATTGCCAGCGGCGACGTTGCAGGCCCCAACAACCTGGGCTATGACTTTACCGTGGATGATATCACAGTTACCAAAAAGGTGCTGAATGTTACTGGTAATACTGTTAACAGAACGTATGGTGATTTGCGGAAAGACAATGACAATGACTATGCACTGAGCATTGATGGGTTTGACAGCTTCAATGACGCTATGCAGAAAGAGCTAAATGGTAAGGTAAATATTACTGATTCGCAGGCTACAATCCAAAACAGCCAGGATACAGGCATTATTACTGTTGGGGATGAAAAGCGTACCAATAATAAGGGTAGCTATAGCTGGCAGGCAGGCGTTGAGCTTGATGACAGCCTTATAGGCAATTATGAATTCCAAAACAATGGTGTGAGCAGCACAACGACGACAGTTCATGGCAAATCTAAGGTTTTGGCGCGCAAGGTTTACCTGAATAATATTAATGCCAGCACGAAATACGGTAGCAAGGAAGGCCTGAAAGCAGACGGCAATGTAAGTCTGAAGGAGAACAGCATCGTCTACGGCGATCAGGTAAGCCTGAAGGATGGCGCAAGCGTAAGCTATAAAGCTGGCGGAAAGTATGCGGTTAACAAGGGTGGGCGCGACACTGCGGATGCTGGCACATACGAAAAGAGCGTGGTTGTAACAGGTGCGGAGCTGGTAGGCAATGAGCTTGGTAACTATGAGCTGGTAAATAACGCTACAGGCAGCATTACCGTTGGCCAGGCAGAAATGCATGTTAAGCTGAACGATGTTGAACGTACCTATGGTAATAAAGCGCTGATTAATGGCACAAGATACGGCGTTAACGGATTGACTGGTAATGTCAACGGCGATAATTATGCTGCTGGCGATGTTAAGGTAACGGTTACCGGCGATGGCGCGGTTGATGGCGCAAGCACTGGCAAGGTAACCAATGATGCCGATGCTTATAAGTGGAATGCCGATGTAGCTGCAGCGAACGATAAGCTTAATCAAAACTACAAACTGGTTGTTGATGATGGTGGTGTTTCCGTGGTTAAACAGGCAACCTTGCAGGTAAGCTTGAACGACGTAGTACGCACCTACGGTAATGCAGCGATTACCAGTGGTAGCTATGGCGTAAGTGGTATTACTGGTTTGGTAAATGGTGATAGCTATGACGCAAGCGCAATAACAGTAAACAAAACTAGTGATGGCGCTTTGACCGGCAATACCGAAGGACAAGTTACTAACGATTATGGTAATTACACCTGGAGCGGTGATTTAACAACAGACAATGCAGCACTGAAGAACAACTACAAGCTGGAATTGAAAGAAGATGGCGTTTCTAAAGTAGGCAAGGCAACGCTGAATGTTGGCCTGAGTGATGTATACCGCACCTATGGCAATGCAACGATTACCAGCGGTGGTTACAGCGCAGGCAACATCACCGGTCTGGTCAACGGCGATAACTATGATGCTAGTGACTTTAAGGTAACATTTAATAGTGACGGCGCAATTGCTGGCGTAAAAGGCGACAGAGTAACGAATGACTATGGCGAGTATACCTGGAACGGTACTATAGAAGCTGCAAATGCAGGCTTGAATAAGAACTACGATTTGGTAGTGAATGCAAATGGTAAGTCGTATGTAGACAAGGCAACATTGAACGTAAGCCTGAACGACGTAGTACGTACCTATGGCGATACTAGCTTCACTGATGGTACAAGCTATGGTATCAAGAATCATGACGCACTTGTCAACGGTGATGAAGGAACTGTAAGCATCAAAGAAGGTGCAATTACCGATGGCGGTCTTGTAGACAACAATAACAAGACCAATAACAAAGGCGATTACAAGTGGACCGCAGGGGAAAACGGTATCGTTGCAGAGAATGTAGCAAACTTCGCCAAGAACTACGATATCAAAGTAACCGCAGGTAACTCGAAAGTAAATCCGAAGAAGATTTACCTGAACAACATCAACGCCAGCACGACCTACGGCAGCAAGGAAGGTCTGAAAGCAGATGGCAATGTGAGCCTGCAGGATAACAGCATCGTCTACGGCGATCAGGTAAGCCTGAAGGACGGCGCAAGCGTAAGCTACAAAGCTGATGGAGAGTATGCGGCTAACAAGGGCGGGCGCGACACTGCGGACGTAGGCGAGTACAGGGGGAATGTGGCTGTAACAGGAGCGGAGCTGGCAGGCAATGAGCTTGGCAACTACGAGCTGGTAAACGAAGCAACAGGCGATATTACGGTAACACCTGCTAAGCTGACCTTTGTAGTAGATGACAAAACCATTACCCAAGGCGTACCGGCAGAATACACCGGTAAAGCCAACGGCCTGACCAATGGCGACACCCTGGCTGGTATCGGCGTAGGTGGCTATGAGCTGGACAGCTCGGTAAATCCGTTAATCGTCGGCGTTTACGAAGACAAAATCGGCGTCCTGATTAATGGCAGCTTGCATCTGACAGGTGGCGACGGCCTGCTCAAAAACTACAAAGTGGAAATTGACCCGGGTACCCTGACCGTTTTGGCAAGCTTTAATCCGGCAGACGATTACTGGTTCGGCACTGCTCCCTGGGATAAGGAACGTAACCTGCGTGAGCGCAAGGCTGAGTTCCATTATGTAGCTGGCGGTATGAGCCTCTAAGCAAAATTAAATATTGACGGTTAAAGCACCTTTATGGATTGTACAATCCTGATAGAAGCGCGCTAAAGCAAAACCCCGGCATTTGCCGCATCGTAAACGATGCGTCTGTGCCGGGGCTTTTGTCAGGACGCTTTGCTGCAGCATTACCTGAAGTAAAGTAAAACTTAATGTAGGCACTCTTTTTTGCAAGTTAACTAGAAAAACACAGCTTTTTTCAAAAAAATGTGCTACAATATATTTACGAAAAACGAAGGGAGTGTTTCGTATGTCTGAAGTATCTCAAGAAACTATGATGTTCAAACGTGAGCCGGAAAAGCTGAACGTTGCCGAAACTATAAAAGAAGTATATGCTGCCCTGGAAAAGAAGGGCTATAACCCTGTGGACCAATTAGCAGGCTACCTGCTGAGCGGTGACCCCACTTATATCACCAGCTTTGAGGACGCACGCACCAAGCTGCGCCGTCACGAGCGCTATGAGCTGATTGAAGAGCTGGTAAAGAATTATCTGCAGCAGATTAACAAGTAAAAGGAGAACGTAACTTAATGCGTAAAATGTCCCTTGATGTAGGAACAAGAACTATCGGTATTGCCGTAAGCGATTTGCTTGGCATGATTGCCAACGGCGTGGAAACTATTCACCGTACTACGGAAGAACGCGACTATGCCCGCATTGCCGAGCTGATTGTCGAGCATGAGGTTGATACCTTGGTTGTAGGCTATCCCAAAAACATGAACGGCACTATCGGTGAACGTGCGCAGGCCTGTGAAGCAATGGCCGAAAAGCTACGCACCATGTTCCCGAAGGTGCAGGTTGTGCTTTGGGATGAACGTCTGAGCACAGTGGCTGCCGAAAAGGTGCTGGTTGATGCGGATTTGCGCCGTAAAAAGCGTAAGAAGGTTATTGATATGATGGCGGCAGTTGTTATTCTGCAAAATTATCTGGACAGCAAGAGCTTTAAAATTTGACAGATTAGCGTCCCTATTATACAATATGTTTAGATTAAAATTGAGCTTTTTATTTATTGAGCTATGACGAAAGAGGTGCCTTTATGGAAAAAGACATTAGAGATGAAGAATTAGCAGCTATGCAAGCTGAAGGTGAAGAAGAAGTTATCTGTGTTGTTCTGACTGACGAGCAAGGCAACGAGCACGAGTTCTATCAGGATATGGTTATCACTGTTGATGACAAACAATTCGCAGTACTGGTTCCGATGGAAGACTGCTGCTGCGAGGATGAGGACTGCGATTGCCACGAGCATGATGAAGAAGAAGATACCTGCGTTATCGCACGCATGGACTTTGACGAAAACGGCGAAGCTGTTTACACCGCTCCGACTGACGAAGAATACGAAGCAGTTGCTGCTAAGTATGACGAAATGTTTGAGGACGAGGAGTAATTCACAGTCAATAATTTTACCGGACTTCGGTCCGGTATTTTTATGCGATGTGACGATGTTTTCTGATGGATATAGAAAAGCTGAAAAAGCTGGTACGCGACAATCCGGTGCAGGCTGCAGCAGGTGCTTTGGCGGTGCTGCTGGTTGCCGGCGTGGTAGCATTTACAATTTATCTTAACGGACAGGGCAACAACAAGGGCTTTGCCGTAGAAGGCTCACGCCTGATTGTTGTCAAGGACGGCATGACTACGGCGGATATCGCCGAGCTGCTGTATGAAAAAAAGCTGGTAAAAAATCCCGCTGCCTTTAAAATGGAGGCGCGCTGGAAGGGACTGGCAACTAAGCTGCAGGCAGGTGCTTACCAGATTGACGGCGGCATGAGCAATCAGCAGATTGTTGATGTTATGGTTAAGGGACGCATCAAGCAGGTGCGCTTTACCGTACCGGAAGGCTATAGCGTGGTGAAAACTGCGAAAAAACTGGAGGCCGAGGGCCTTGGCAGTGCTGACAAGTTCATGGCGGCGGCGAAGGATTATGCGCCTTATCCTTATATGCAGACAGATGACAGCAATGTGCTGTTTAAAGCCGAGGGCTTTATCTACCCGGCAACCTATGATTTCCCGGTGGGAATCAGCGAGCAGGAGATGCTCAAAATGATGGTTGCACAGTTTGATAAGGAAATGCAGAGCAGCGGCATTGCCAAAACTGTGGCAGAACGTAATCTGCCACTGCGTGATGTAGTAAATATGGCTTCGATGGTGGAGCTGGAGGCAGTATTTGCCGAAGAGCAGCCGAAAATCGCCGGCGTTTTCCTCAAGCGTGTGGCAATCGGCATGCCTATTCAGTCGGATACGACAATCCAGTATCTTTTGGGAACGCAGAAGGAAGTAGTTACCTTTGCGGACACCAAAATCCAAAGTCCGTATAATACTTACCAAAATCCCGGCTTGCCTCCGGGACCGATTGGCAGTCCGGGACTGACCGCAATTAAGGCGGTGCTGCAACCGGAACAGACAGATTATCTGTACTTTGTTGCGGAAAAGGACGGACACCATCGTTTTACCAAAACCTATGCCGAGCATCTGAAGGCGATTGAGGAAATAGGTTAACAACAGTTTATTACATATTTTTGCGCTGTCAGGGTGGCGGAGCAGAGAAGTGTTTTAAGGAGAATTAATGAGCAGAAACTTAGTTAAACCCGAATTACTGGCTCCTGCCGGTAATATGGAAAAAGGAAAAATGGCCCTGCTTTACGGTGCTGATGCTATTTATCTGGGCGGCAAGCTGTTCGGTCTGCGTGCCTTTGCCAACAATTTCTCTTTAGAGGAAATTGCGGAGATGGCAGAGTATGCACACAGTTTCGGCAAAAAGGTTTATGTAACGGTAAATATTTTTGCGCATAACGAGGATATCGACAGACTGCCGGATTATCTGCGCGGACTGCAGCAGGCTAAGGTTGACGCACTGCTGATCAGTGATTTGGGCGTATGGAGCACTGCCCGCCAGGTTGTGCCTGATATGCCGCTGCACGTGAGCACGCAGGCTAATACCACCAACTATGCTACGGTACAGGCGTGGGAGCAGCTGGGCGCTGAACGCGTTGTGCTGGCACGCGAGCTGTCCTTGGCAGAAATCAGTGAGATCAGCGAGAAAACCTCGGTAGAGCTGGAAACCTTCGTGCATGGCGCGATGTGCATTTCCTACAGCGGACGCTGCCTTTTGAGCGCCTATCTGACAGGGCGCGACGGCAACCGCGGTGCCTGCACTCAGGCCTGCCGTTGGGAATATAATATGTATAAGCTGGGTGAGCAAAAGCGCCCGGGCGAATACTTTGACCTCGAAGAGGACGAGCGCGGTACTTATGTGATGAACTCCAAGGACCTGTGCCTGATTGAATATCTGCCAGAGCTGATGCGTGCCGGTGTGTGCAGCCTGAAGATTGAAGGCCGCATGAAGAGCGTGCATTATGTAGCTACGGTAGTCAGCGTTTACCGCAAGGCTATCGACAAATGCTGGGCAGACATGGAGCATTACAGCGTGCCGGAAGCGTGGATTACCGAGCTGAACAAGGTTTCCCACCGCCAGTACACTACAGGCTTTGCTGTGGCTAAGCCTGACAGAAATGCGCAGGTTTACACCAGCTCGAAGTATGAGCAGACACATGATTTTGTCGGTATCGTTACAGGCTACGATGCTGAGAAAAAGCGCGCTTATTTTGAGCAGCGCAATAATGTAAAGGCAGGCGAGCCGCTGGAGCTTTTGATGCCCGACGGCAGCACGATGCCCTTTGTTTTGACAGAAATGCTGGATGAGGCAGGTACGACGATTGACTGCGCACCGCATGCCCAGCAGAAATTTTCCGCAGCCAGCGACAAGCAGCTGCTGCAATTCAGCTTATTACGCAGAAAGGTTGTAAAAGAATGAGTGACAATGACCCTGGACCCCACAGTATGATCTACGCGCAGGTTGAGCCTGAGCGTATTGCAGATGTTAACTGGATTATGGAAGGCTATGAGCATCTGGCCATGGTGAGCACCGTAGACGGCACCAGCGGACTGATTAAGTTTTATGCTACGCCGGATACGTATTTTGATACACTGGATATTATTGAAAATATGCCGTTTAAGGTAGATGTAATCGATAATATGGAAAACGGAGTGTATCACAGACTTTGGCAGATTTAAACTGCAGGGAAAGGATTGCCGCAGGCAGCTTTCGTTTTTTCTACAATCGCATATAGTAAATAGTACAAGGCTGGGAGCGTTGCTCTCAGCCTTTTTTGTATGTTTAGCAATTAGTTTACTCCTGTTAAATTTTTTACCTAAATTTTACAGGCATTTTTTCTGATTTGCGTATATAATTATAGCGAAAGAGTATTGATTGGTGGTGTTTTGCATGATTTTCTGCGTGGAGGATGAACAAAATATTTGCGAGCTGGAGGTTTACACCCTGCAGTCCGTAGGCATGGAGGCACAGGGCTGCGGCAGCGGCAGGGAGCTTTTCGCTTTGCTGGAAAAGCAGGTGCCGGAGCTGATTGTTTTGGATATTATGCTGCCGGATGAGGATGGCGTGAGCATATTAAGACGTTTGCGTGCTGATAAACGTTATGCGAATATACCTGTGATTATGGCTACGGCCAAGGGCTCGGAGTTCGATAAGGTCAAGGGCCTGGACAGCGGTGCCGATGACTATATCGCCAAGCCCTTCGGTATGCTGGAGATGGTGGCGCGCATCAAGGCTGTGCTGCGCCGCTGCGCAGCACCACGCCCCAGTGAGGACGAGAAAGAAATCATCCGCATCGGTTGCCTGGAGGTCAACCAGCTGGAGCATAAGGTGAGCGTAGGCGGCAGTGAGGTTGTACTGACGCTGAAGGAATACGAGCTGCTGCGCAAGTTTTTGCAGCATCCCGGTATTGTCTTTTCGCGCGACAAGCTGCTAAACGATATCTGGGGCTATGAATTCAGCGGTGAAACCCGTACCGTTGATGTGCATATCCGTACTCTGCGCCAGAAGCTGGGCGATGCAGGCGAGTTGATTGAAACTATCCGTGGCGTTGGCTACAGAATGGCGGCTGTAAAATGAAGCAGAGGCTTTTTCGCAGCATACTGCTGCTGACAGGGGCAGCGGTATGCCTTGTACTGGCGCTTTTCTTTTGGTTTTCCTGCAGGTATATTACGCAGGACAGCTTCGCCAGCCTTAAGCGTGAGGCTAATCTGCTGATTGTGGCTGACGGAGAGGGCAATGTGCCGGTGAGCGAGCTGCAGCGCTTGCAGCTTGCCGATCGCGTAACGCTGATTGCACCTGATGGTCACGCTTTGTACGACAATTATGCTGATGCCGAATCAATGGAGAACCATCTGCAGCGCGAGGAGGTGCAGGAGGCACTGAAAGGCGGTGAGGGCCGCAGCCAGCGTGCGTCCGAAACCTTGGGCAAAAACATTCTGTACTATGCTGTGCGCTTGCCGGACGGCAATGTGTTACGCCTGTCGCGCACGAATGACGCTGTTTTTCAGCAGTATAAAATAATTCTTGGTTACTTTGTGCTGTTGGCGCTGGCAGTTTTGAGCGGTGCCTTTTGGGCAGCCAAAACAATTACCGCCAGAATACTGCAGCCCTTGGAAAAGCTCAATCTGGAGCAGCCTGATTCGGAAGCTGTAGTTTATCCTGAGCTGAAGCCGATTGTGGAGTATTTTGAGCTGCAGCAGGAAAAGCTGCAGAAGGAAATGCGCCGCTATAAAAATAAAAAACAGGAGCTGAAGGCCGTAACTAATAATATGGATGAAGGCCTGCTGTTCCTTAATCCGGTTTGGGAAATCGAATCGATTAATAAAAGTGCCGTAAAATTCTTCGGTAAGGAAAAGCAGGAGCTTTTGGGAACGAGCTTTTTTATGCTTGATGACAGTGACGAAATCCGTCAGCTTTTGCAAAAGATTGAGCAGGAGGGCAAGGGGCGCCTGGTAATCAACCGCGGCAGCAGCTATTATCAGCTAAACGGCAGCAGAATTACCGATAAGGGCTTTGTGCTGCTGATTATGGATGTGACGGCGCGTACTGCTTCGGAGAAAATCCGCCGTGAGTTTTCGGCTAACGTTTCGCATGAGCTGAAGACACCGCTGCAGTCGGTGCTGGGCTATTCGGAAATTATGCTCAGCGGCCTGGTGAAGCCGGAGGATACCAAGCGCTTTCTGCAGAAAATCAACGATGAGGCGCACAATCTGCTGCGTCTGATTGATGACATCATGCAGCTGTCGAAGCTCGATGAGCTGACGCACGATATGATGGAGGAATTTACGCTGCAGGATGTGGCGCAGAGTGCGCTGGCGCGCCTGAAGGATAAGGCAGGCAGATTGCAGGTCAGCCTGCAGCTTGTTGACAGCACCGGCGGCGACAGCAAGCTGCTGGGAATTTCTTCGCTGATGGAGGAAATTTTCTTCAACCTGTTGGATAATGGTCTGAAGTATAATCATCCCGGCGGTGAGGTTACGCTGCGCTTGAGCGAAGGAGAAAATAAGTATACGGTGAGCGTAGCTGATACCGGTATGGGTATTCCCGGCAGCGAACTGCCGCATATTTTCGAACGCTTTTACCGTGTCGACCGCAGCCGTCATAAGGCGATTGAGGGCACGGGCTTAGGCCTTTCCATCGTCAAGCACGGCGTCGGCTTTCATGGCGGCAGCATCCGTGTGGTGAGCACTGTGGGGCAGGGGACGGAGTTCATCATGAAGTTCCTCAAGCCGAAGTATGAGGCGGAAAAATAAGCGCTTTATTTATGTATACAACACAGAGCGCCCAAGATGTGATACAATAGGAGCAGTACTATGAGTGCTGCTCTTAATTTATTTTGAAGGAGGACGCAGATATGCGAGTTGTTTTAACTATCGTAGGCAAGGATAAGGTAGGTATTACCGCTAAGGTGAGCAATGCTTTAGCAGAAATGAATATTAACATTATCAACATCAACCAAAACATTATGCAAGGCTTTTTCAATATGGTGCTGATTGCTGATATGGCAGAGGCTAATGTGCCCATTGCCGAAGCACGCGACAAAATGGCTGCGCTGGGTGAAGAAATCGGCGTAGAAATCCGTCTGCAGAGCGAAGAAATTTTCAGCGCAATGCATCGTATATAGGAGGCTGTCATGTTATTCAATACTGACGATATTTTAGAAACTACGCGCATGATTACCCAAAACAAGCTGGACGTGCGTACTATCACCATGGGCATCAGCCTGCGTGATTGCGGTCATCCGGATATCAAGGTAACAGCGCAGAAAATTTATGATAAGATTTGCCGCAAGGCAGAGCATCTGGTAAAAACCGGTGAGGATATCGAGGTTGAGCTGGGCGTGCCCATCATCAACAAGCGTATTTCCGTAACACCGATTTCCATGGTTGGCGAAAGCTGCGACAGCAACGATTATGTACCGCTGGCACAGGCTTTGGACAACGCAGGCAAGCAGGTTGGCGTTAACTTCATCGGCGGCTTTTCCGCTCTCGTTGACAAGGGCTATACCAAGGGCGACCGCAATCTGATTGCGTCTATTCCGGAAGCATTGGCAGTTACCGATATTGTCTGCTCTTCCGTAAGCGTCGGCTCTACCAAATGCGGTATCAATATGGATGCTGTAAAACAAATGGGCGAGGTTGTGAAGGCTGCTGCCGAGCGTACTGCTGACCGCGATGCGATTGGCTGCGCTAAGCTGGTAGTATTCTGCAACGCTGTGCCTGATAACCCGTTCATGGCAGGTGCATTCCACGGCGTAACCGAGCCGGAAAGCGTTATCAATGTTGGTGTCAGCGGACCGGGCGTTGTTAAATACGCATTGGAGCAGGTGCGTGACGGCGACATCGGTATGGTAGCCGAAACTATTAAAAAGACTGCCTTCAAGATTACCCGTGTAGGCCAGCTGGTAGCACAGGAGGCTGCACGTCGTCTGAATACCCAGTTCGGCATTATCGATCTGTCCTTGGCTCCGACTCCGGCAATCGGCGACAGTGTTGCGCATATTCTGGAGGAAATCGGTCTGGAAAGCTGTGGCGGCCCCGGCACTACCGCTACCCTGGCTATGCTGAACGACGCAGTTAAAAAGGGCGGCCTGATGGCTTCCAGCTATGTTGGCGGTCTGAGCGGTGCGTTTATTCCCGTAAGTGAGGATGCAGGCATGATTGCTGCGGTAGAACGCGGCGCTCTGTCCTTGGAAAAACTGGAGGCTATGACCTGCGTATGCTCTGTAGGTCTTGATATGATTGCTATTCCTGGAGATACCACGGCAGCAACTATTTCCGCAATTATTGCCGATGAAGCTGCTATCGGTATGATTAACAATAAAACTACTGCGGTACGTCTGATTCCTGTTCCGGGCAAGGACGTAGGCGACCGCGTTGAATTCGGCGGTCTGCTGGGTTATGCTCCGGTTCTGGGCGTGAAGAAGTTCAGCGCCGAAAAATTCATCAACCGCGGCGGACGTATTCCTGCACCTGTAAGGAGCCTGACGAACTGATGCGCAAGGCTCAAAGAGAAGCTATTCTGGCCAAGCTGGAGGAAACCTACAAGGGCAGCAAGACGGCGCTGAATTATAATTCACCGTTCGAGCTTTTGGTAGCGGTAATCCTTTCGGCCCAATGTACGGATGAACGCGTAAATGTGATTACGGCGCGTATGTTTCCGCGTCTGAATACGCCGGAAAAAATGGGTGCTCTGACGCAGGAGGAAATGGAAGCGGAAATCCGCGACTGTGGCTTATATCATGCTAAGGCTAAAAACCTGCTGGGAATGTGCCACATGCTGACGCAGCGCTTTAACAGTGTGATTCCGGATGACATCAAAACATTGATGGAATTACCCGGCGTGGGGCAGAAAACGGCGAACGTTATCGCTAGCATTATCTATAATATTCCGGCGCTGGCAGTAGATACGCATGTTTTCCGTGTGTCGCACCGTCTGGGGCTGGCAAAGGGCAAGGACCCGCTGACTACGGAAAAGGAGCTGGAAAAAATTATTCCGCGTGAAAAGTGGAGTGACGCGCATCATTGGTTTATCTGGCATGGGCGCAAAATCTGCAAGGCACGCAAGCCGCTGTGCCGCGGTTGTGTGGTTGTAGAGGAATGCCCGTTCAAAGAGAAAAACTTTGAGTAAGTCTGCCTGTTGTTAAACGCGTAAGCGTTTACAGGCGGTGCTTGCGGTAGAAGTGCTGACATAGGTGATAAATACAAAACGAAGCAAAAAAGGCCTGCGGCCCGTGAGGGCGGCAGGTCTTTTTGCGTGCGTCGCTTTGCTTTGCCGGTGTTTGCCTGAGATGGACATTTCGGGCAAATTTTATGCTGTCCGTTCATAATATACACGGTTAGCAATGGCTTCGCCTTGCAGCAGGCGGAGTTCACATATATGTCAAAAAAATGTCTGCCGTGACAAAAATCTTTCACATTTTCTTCTTTGTAATAATTATTAAAATATAAAATATATTGGGTGGGCAATCCTATGAAGTCTGCTTAATTTCAAAAGTTACAAATCAATTATTGTTAACATATAATTTGATATTTGATGTCTTTATGAAAAATACGGAAGTTTGACGTATGGAGACAAAAATTGTACAATTAAAATAGGTAAAGGAAGCGGAATACTAAATTTACAAGGCCTTGAATTTTAGTACCACCTTATCTGAGTTATATGGGGATGTTGAAAATTTATAACGAGGATTAGTCCGGCGCAGGCCGGGCGCATTACGAAAAGGGGGTCTGAAAATGAAAAAGACTAGAAACCAGACTGTTCTGGCAAAGTGTGTGCTGGCGACAATTATGGCAATGGGCATGATGGGTTACACTACCGTGTGGGCTGACACTCCTACCCCGTCTCCTGTTGACAAGACTGTTTCCAAAGACGCTGCAGGACAGATTTATGATGCTGCCTATGGTACTGACGGATGGAACAGAAAATATTTCTGGACTGACTTGGGACATGCGCAGGTACAGATCGGCTCCGGCGAGCAGATTGAATTGTTCACACCCTTTATTTATCATACTTATAATGATCAATGGAATCCGAAAGGCGATGGTTACAGACCTGTACATACAGGTGATAATTCCGAAATGCAGTGCAAAGAGTCTATGAGCAATATTACCGTAGGTGAATTTGACAGAATTATCAAATCTCTCTATACAAATGATATCACCATGGCGAAAACTATCTATGGTGAAGGAGACCAGGCAGGCCTAAAGGATAAGGTTATTAAAGAGGTAAAGGCAACTCCAGGGCAGGGCGCAACAGTTAATACCTATGAATTGGTACGCGAAAATGGTACAGATGTTGCAGTCGGTATTGTTGATACTGATACCAAAGTTGTTGATAATAAATTGACCTTTACAGATGGCAAGCTTACTTCTAAAATTACTGATAATGCCGGTGGAATTTTTGAAAGCACTGTAGAAGGCATTGCTTCCCAGGAGTGGGTAAACAATCAGCTGAATGGCATTGGCGGTACTGATACGGTTACTACAGCAGAATCCGGTCATGCGATCATTACCGTTGTCGATGCTTATGCTGATGATCCAACAACCAATAACAAACATCACCGGATCGGCATCAACGAGGATGCTTTGAGGGGATTTATCCAGGATGCAACGGCAGCGCAGGATACAAACACAACTAATACCGGCATGGAAGGAAGCTTGGATGGCGATGGGAAGCTGACGTTAAAGGTTAATGATTCTGCAGGCAATAACGTTCAAGCGGTTGTAGAAGATGTAGCATCCCGCAGCTGGGTAACCGGTCAGTTGGAAAATGTTGTTGATACCAACACAACCAACACCAGCATGGAAGGAAACCTGGATGAATATGGCAAGCTGACGGTAAGGGTTAATGATTCTACAGGCAATAACGTTCAAGCGGTTGTAGAAGATGTAGCATCCCGCAGCTGGGTAACTAATCAGTTGGAAAATGTTGCTGACACCAACACCGTTACTACAGTAGCTGTTAATACAAATATCCTGACGATTGAAGATAAAGGTGCAGACGGCAATCATGCATATGAGCTTGGCATTAATAGCGAGCAGTTGGGCGATTTTGTTAAGCAGTATGATACCAACACCATTACTACCGTTGGAGCTGACGAGAATGGTTATGTAACTGTTACTGAAGCGCCTGATCCGAACCAGAGCGGCAACCATGCTTACACTGTATCTTTTAATGAGCAAAAGCTGATTCAGACCATTGAAGATCAGGACAGATACGTTAACGGCGGCAGCATTGGCGAAGACGGCAGCATTACTCTCAATGTTCACAACGGCAGAGACGTTACTCTGGAAGGCCAGATGAAGGATGCACGGCTGACTGATATTGAAAGAGATAAGGAAGCTGGAACTGCTACATTAGTAGTAAAGGATCGCTATAATCCTGAAGAAGTAAACAGACTGACGATTGATGATATCGCAAGCAAGGAACAAAATGATAGGGACCATGCCGAATTCAGAGAACATTTTAATGAACTCGATTATCGTGTTGACAATCTCGGCAGCCGCGTTGACAAGGTTGGCGCCGGTGCCGCTGCTCTCGCAGCGCTGCACCCGATGGATTTCGATCCCGATGACAAGCTGACCTTTGCAGCAGGCTACGGCAATTACAAGGGCAAAAACGCTGCTGCGGTAGGCGCGTTCTACCGTCCGGATGAAAAGGTTATGCTGAGTGTAGGCGGAACCTTCGGCAACGGCGAGAACATGGTGAATGCAGGCATCTCCTTCTCCCTGGACCGTACCGCACGCGTAAGCAATTCCCGTACAGCGATGGCTAAGGAAATCGTGGACCTGAGAGCGAATGTAGCTAACCTCACCGCATTGGTAGGTCAGCTGACCGCAGGCATGGGCGGCACGATTGAGATGGACAGAATGAAGCTCTTCCCGGATGTTCCCGAAAACCACTGGGCTTACGAATACATCGGCCGTCTGGCGGCAGCAGGCATCGTTGAGGGTTATCCTGACGGCATGTTCAATGGCAACCGTATGATGAGCCGCTACGAATTCGCAGCAATGCTGTACAGAGCACTGGAAAAAGGCGTGAAGCTGGATCACAAGCTGGTTCGCGAATTTGAACCTGAAATGGGCCGCATCCATGTTGCCCGTATCTCCGGTGCGGATGGCGACAGAGGCAAGATTGAACGTGTACGCGTATACGGCGGCGACAATCGTGACCACTACGGTAGCAAGCTGAAATGAAAATGCAGACAGCTGCATACTCCAAACCTAAACAAACAAACACTCCCTTTTCTATAATTAAAAGAGGAGAACACCCAGTCCTTTACAGGATAAAAGGTGTTCTCCTCTTACTTTTGTTTTACACAGTGTCTTGCTTAATCCCAGCGCTTGAGCATGTCCTCAATAATTTCCTTATTGGTTTTGCGGCGCTTCTTCTCGTAGTTACGGAAGTTGTTATCTCTGTGGTCGGTGGAGTAGTCGGCGTAGTCGAAGTCGTCGTCGCTGCGTTCGTAGCTGCGGTTGTAGTCGCCGTGGCCATCGTCCAAGTAGAGGGGGATTTGTTTTGTGTAGGTATAGGGTTGTGTGTACATGATTGACCTCGGAAGAATGAAGATTGTGTGCTTGCTTTTGTTCAAGTTCTTTCATAACTGAAAGAACTTGGAAGAAAGGTTCGCGCTTTTTGTAAAGCGCGGCAAAACAAAAACTTTTTCGGGAAAAAGTTTTACCAAAAAGCTTTATAAATAGGGTCGCTTTGCTGTTACTAGCGCCTGTTCGAAATTCTTTCGAATGTTCTTCGTAACCCATGAAGTGCTTTGTGGTTTGTCTAAGCCTTGTTTTCGGTGACTAAACTTCGCGTTAGTCTAAGTTTCAAAAATGCTTGCACTTTCGTCAATTCGTTGTAATAGCCTTTCGCTTACTACGAACCAAGGAGAATATGGTAAAGCATTTTTTGCTAAACTTTTTTGCGGGCGCATCCAAGAAGCAAGCTCGTAGAGCGTTGCTGATTGGCTTATGCGCGCCATGCGATAGCGTCCCAAGAGGCGTAGCCGATTGGTTTGACGCGAACCGCTTAGTGCGAGCAAAAAAGCGACTGTGTCCCGCGCTTTCGCAAAGCGCGCCCCTTTCTTGTTACTTCTTTCGGGGACGAAAGAAGTAATACAGGAGCTTGATGCAACCACTCCTCATCTCTATTACATATAATTATGCTCTTTTACATGGTCGGAGTGCAGCAGCTCTTCTGCTTTCTCACTCAGCGGTTTTTCCAGGAAGTCCTTATAAAGCTCCTGTACATCCGGATTGTTGTGGGACTGGTGCAGAGGACGGTTGCTGTCGATGGCATAGAGCTTATTGCCTAGTACATCGGCACGCTCTTCGCCGTCATGAATCGGCTGGCCGCCGCCGCCAACACAGCCGCCGGGGCAGGCCATAACTTCCACGAAGTCATAATGAACCTTGCCGGCTTTGAGCTCGGCGAGCAGCTTGCCTGCATTACCAAGACCGCTTACCGTACAGGTGCGCAGTGTTGCGCCGCCGAGGGTGAAATCGCGTACCTTGCGGCCTTCCGTGCCGCGGACGTCGGTGAAGGCATCTTCGGGAGCTTCCTTACCTTCGATTACATGGTAGGCAGTACGCAGTGCTGCTTCCATAACGCCGCCGCTGGCACCGAAGATAACTGCAGCGCCGGTGCTCTGGCCCAGCGGATTATCAAAGGGCAGTTCCCCCAGCATTGCCGGGTTGATGTGCTCGGCACGCAGCAGGCGGATAAGCTCGCGTGTGGTGAGTACGATATCTACATCATGGGTACCGCTGCTGCGCATAGAGAAGAGAGCGGCCTCGCGTTTTTTGGAAACGCAGGGCATGATGGAAATAGAGCAGATTTCCTTCGGCTTCAGGCCCTTCTTCTGTGCAAAATAGGATTTTGCCAGCGCACCGAAAATCTGTTGCGGAGATTTGGTGGTGGAAAGGTTAGGCACGAAGTACGGATGAGTTTTGTTTACATAGCTTACCCAGCCGGGGCAGCAGGAGGTGAACATCGGCCAGCTATGGTCCTGCGGATTTTGCAGATGCTCCAGAAGCTCGCTTGCTTCCTCCATGATGGTAACGTCGGCAGCGTAGCAGGTGTCGAAAACATAGTCGAAGCCAATCTTCTTCAGTGCTGCAACCATGCGGCCTTCGGTTGCCAGCTCGGGCGGCAGGTTGAAGGCTTCGGCCCAGGCGGTGCGTACTGCCGGTGCAACCTGTACTACAGTTACCTTGCTGCTGTCGGCCAATACGTCATAAATTTTGGGAACGTCATTACGCTCCTTCAGCGCGCCAACGGGGCAGTGGGTGATACACTGACCGCAGAGGCTGCAGTCACTGTCCTCAATGGAAACATTGCCGGCAACGTCTACGGTAGTACGGGCACCGGTATTCTGCACATCCCAGATATGCAGCTTTTGCACCTTGTCACAAATCTGAACGCAGCGCATGCATTTGATGCATTTTTTGGAATCGCGGATGAGCGGGAACTCCTGGTTCCAGGGAGTGTCGACAACATCACGCTCATAGGGAATATCGTAAATGCCCAGGTCATTAGCCAAAGTCTGCAGGCTGCAGTTGCCGCTGCGCACGCAGGTAGCGCACATGCAGTCATGTTGGGATAAAATCAGTTCCACGTTGGTGCGGCGGATGCTGCGGGCCTTAGGAGAGTTGGTATAAACTACAAGTCCTTCCTGTACCGGAGTGGTGCAGGAGGTAACTACACGGTTCTGTCCTTGGATTTCAACTACGCAGACCTTGCAGGCACTGATTTCGTTGATGCCTTTAAGATAACACAGGCGGGGAATTTCGATGCCGACGGTGGCAGCAGCCTGCATGATTGTTGTCCCCTGGGGAACGGAAACTTTTTGTCCGTCGATAGTCAGGTTTACCATTTTAAGGTTCTGCCTCCTTTCAGTGTGCTGAAGCCGAATTTGTCGCAGCGCAGGCAGCGTCCTGCTTCCTGGCAGGCCTCCTGCTTGGTCATGCCGCATTCAATAGGCGCAAAGGTATGTTTACGTTCGCCTGCTTCGGTTTCGTGCATCTGGATACGGCCGCAGGGACGTTTATCGTCAATAGACGGGTCGGGAATAACTACATCACAGGAAATGGTGTGGTTATAGCCCAGATATTCATCAATATTAGCGGCAGCAACCTTACCGGCAGCAATAGCACGGATTACGGTTGCAGGACCGGTTACGCAGTCGCCGCCGGCGAAGACGCCTTCGTTATTGGCAAGCTCACTGCTGGAGAGTGCGGAAATAGTACCGCGTTTGATTTTGATGCCGGCCTCCTCAAAAGGACGCAGCTCAATGCCCTGGCCGATAGCAACAACGATAACGTCGCAGGGAATGCGCTCCAGCTCTACGTCAGCGTGAATCGGACGCGCACGTCCCCAGGCATCGATAGGACCGATGATTTGCGGCTCGGCCCAGAGAGCGGCCACATTACCTTCGGCATCCGCCTCAATGTGGTGCGGAGCTTTTAAGCCGTACAGCTCAGCGCCCTCGGCAATAGCGCCTTCGATTTCTTCGGGCAGCGCGGTCATGTCGTCCTGACGACGGCGGTAAGCGATAATAACCTTCTTGGCACCGAGACGGATAGAGCTGCGGGTACAGTCCATGGCAACGTTGCCGCCGCCGATAACGACAACGGTTTTATCCTTAAAGTCAGGCATTTTTTCCTCACCGATGTTGCGCAGCATTTCTACCGCACTGATAACACCGTGGGAATCCTCGCCTTCAATACCGATTTTCTTGTCGGTGTGGGCACCGATGGCAATATAAACTGCGTCAAATTCCTCACGCAGCTTTTCAAAGGGAATATCACCCTCCTCGTTGCCGATTCTGGTGTTGAGGTGTACTTCTACGCCGGTGGACAAAATAGCGTCCAGGTCCTCCTGCAGACGTTCGCGCGGGAAGCGGTAAGCAGGAATGCCGTAGCGCAGCATGCCGCCGAGCTTGCTCTTTTCTTCAAACACAACAGCATGATGTCCCATCAGCTCCAGATAGTAGGCTGCGGACATACCGCTGGGGCCACCGCCGATGATGGCGATACGTTTGTTGGTAGCAGGCTGCTTTTCGGGCAACGGAACGGTGTTGCTGGGCGCATTGTCGACAGCCATACGCTTCAGACCGCGGATATTGATAGGAGCATCAATCATGCTGCGGCGGCAGCGTGCTTCGCAGGGATGCTCGCAGATAAGACCGCAGGCAGTAGGGAAGGGGTTATCCTTGCGGATGAGCTTAACAGCGTCGGCATAACGGCCTGCGCCGACCAATGCAATGTAGCCGGGGATATCAACCTGTGCCGGGCACAAAGCAACGCAGGGGATAGAATGATGGACGTTGACAGAGCATTTGCCCTTCTTTATGTGGTTAATGTAATCTTCACGGAAGCCTTCCAAACCGGCCAAAACCATTTTGGCTGCTTCGAAGCCTATGGCGCAGTCAGCGCTGTTGGCAACGTTTTGCGCGGTGCTTTCGATTAAATCCAGAGTGTGCATGTCAGCCTTGCCGGCGAGCACGTCTTCCATAAGATTCTGCAGCTGCGCGAGGCCTACACGGCAGGGTACGCATTTGCCACAGGTTTGTGCGTGGCAGACTTTGAGGAACGACAGCTGCAGATCAACAGGGCACAGTCCCGGAGGGCTGGCGATGATATGTCGTTCCAGGTCCTTGTACAAGCGCTCGACCGTAAGCTGGGCCTGGTCGGGTGTTTCGATTCTTAAACGGCTCATAATTTTCCTCCAAAAAGCATACACTAAATATATAAAGATATAAACTATATTATACAGAAAAAAGCTGAATTTCGCAATAATAAAGAAGATAGTTTTTGTGTAACAATCTGAGCAAAACAAGCTCGCAAGCGCTTTTTCGTCTGCTGCCGCAGCAAAGCGTTCTTGCGGCGGCCATGCTTTTTTTGCCGTATTTTTTGTGTTATACTAATACTAAGCTTTTTAGCATTAATGCTGTCGGCTGAACACTGATATCCGGCAGCTTAAAATATTGGAGGAGGTGCATTATGCAGCTTACTGCTACACATTATATCAGCCTGGCTGTGACGCTTCTGGTGACGCTTTTGCCGGGAATTTGGGCAGCCCGGAGGGTGAAGTCTGCCGATGATTATAACGTAGGAGGCCGCAGCTCGGGCGCAGGGCTTGTCGCGGGCACGATTATCGGTACGATTGTCGGCGGCGCTGCTACCGTCGGTACGGCGCAGCTTGGCTTCAAGCTGGGGCTGACGGCTTGGTGGTTTACGCTGGGCAGCGGCATTGCGCTTTTGCTGATGGCAGCGTTTTATGCTGTGCCCTTGCGCCGCAGCTCGCTGACCACAGTAGCGGAATTTCTCGTTACGGATTACGGCAAGCCTGCGGGGTGGCTGGCGACCTTCAGCGCTTGTGCCGGCATTTTTTTCAGCATCGTAGCGAGCACGCTGACGGCGTTGCATCTCATTGCAGGCTTGTTCGGCGTACCGCTGATTATTGCAGCGGCAATTGTTATCGCTGTTACTTTGCTGCTGGTGTTTTTCGGCGGCCTCAGCAGCAGCGGTATGGCCGGCATTTTTAAGATTGTGCTGATTTTCGCCAGCATTTTCGTCGGCGGCTTGCTGGCTTACGCCGATATGGGACAGTGGCAGGGCATGACACAGAGCTTTGCAGCGTATCCCTGGTTCAGCCTTTTCGGGCGCGGGATGGAGGATGGACTTGTTAGCCTCGGCTCGATGATTGTGGGCGTTATTTCTACGCAGACCTATGTGCAGGCGCTGTTTTCAGCGCGCGATACCAAAACAGCAGCTGTCGGCTGCTGTGCTGCCGCGCTGATAGTCATTCCTGTGGGATTACCGTCGGTGCTGATTGGCATGTTCATGCATCTGCATCACCCGGAGATAAATTCTATTGACGCACTGCCGCTGTATCTCGTTACCTATCTGTCGCAATGGCTTGGCGGTATCGGTCTGGGCGCCGTGCTGCTTTCGGCTCTGGGCTCAATCGCCGGTCTGGCGCTGGGCGTAGGTACGATGATTTCACGTGATATCGTCAGCAAAATCTGGCTTAAGGCTACGGCTGCAGGCCAGCTGTGGGCAAGCCGCCTGAGCGTGCTGGCCGTTTCTGTCGCTGCAATGGTGTTCGTCTTTATGCACCTTGATTCGTCGGTGCTGGAGTGGAATTACCTCTCCATGGCGCTGCGGGGCAGCGGTATCTTTCTGCCGCTGACGTTCTGCATCTTCTTCCCGGGCAGGGTGCGCGCTTCGATGGGCGTGGCTGCTATGGGCGCAGGCATTTTTGCGGCGCTCTTCTGGAAGCATATCAGCCCGTGGGAAATCAACAGTCTGCTGCCGGCGCTAGTGTATAATCTGTTCTTTTTGCTCATCGGTTTAGCATGGGGAAAAAAAGGGGAGTAGAAGCGAAAAAGCTGCTTTTACAGCAAGCGGTTTGCTTGCAAAAGCAGCGTAATATGCTATATTATAGACAAAGGACAACCGCCCACGTCGGTGGGTTGCCAAAGCTTTTATTGCGGAAGAACCGCCCTGTCACCTGGCAAAGTTTAAGGGCGGTTTTCCTATGTCTGGGTTAGTAAGAAAAAAGCTGCTTTTACAGCAAGCGGTTTGCTTGCAAAAAGCAGCTTGATGTGCTATATTATAGACAAAGGACAACCGCCCACACGGTGAGTTGCCTTAGTGGAAAATTAGCTCAAGAAGCCACTCCGCCACCGGGCAATGTGTAGGAGTGGTTTTCTTATGTCTGGATTACTTGTTATATTGAAAAATAAATGTCAGTAATGCCAGGAGAAACATGCCGAAGGCCATCAGGTCCTTAAAGTCATAGTTCTTCATAAGCATCACCTCCATTCTACAAGAGAATGTCGGCAACACCACCCTGCAACACGGTTGTCAGTGTCTTGCCTTATTGTAACATATGTTAAGAGAACATACAACGAACGAATTGTGAATTCACGGTTGTATGTTTTTTCAGTTTTAGGCAGGAATTTTATCTGTAATGCTAGAATAATTTTACATACATTTGCCGCGGATTTGCGCGGCAGCGGTCTTTAAATTTAAGGAGCAAGAGATGACAAAACGCTTTACTCATTTACATGTACATACGGAATACAGCCTGCTGGACGGCGCTTCGAAAATCCACGAGCTGGTGGCCTATGCCAAGGAGCTGGGCATGGACAGCCTGGCGATTACCGACCATGGCGCGATGTACGGTGCGGTAGAATTTTATCAGGAATGTACCAAGGCAGGCATCAAGCCGATTATCGGCTGCGAGGTATATCTGTCCAAGGGCTCGCATCTGGAAAAAAATAACCGCGGCATGTACCATTTGATTCTGCTGGCGGAGAACGATACAGGCTACCATAACCTGATGAAAATCGTCAGCATCGGTCAGCTGGAGGGCTTTTACTATAAGCCGCGCGTAGACAAGGACGTATTGCGTACCTATCACGAGGGCATTATCTGCCTCAGTGCCTGCGTTGCCGGCGAGGTACCGCAGATGATTCTGCAGGACAACCTGGAGGGAGCACGTCGCTGCATTCAGGAATATATAGACATTTTCGGCAAGGAAAATTATTTTTTGGAAATTCAGGACCACGACCTTGATGAGGAGCACAAGGTCAGCGCGGAGCTGAAGCAGCTGGCGCAGGAGTTCGGTCTGGGCCTGGTAGCGACGAACGATTTGCATTATGTGCAGCAAAAGGATGCCGCGGCGCAGGATATTCTGCTGTGCATCCAGACGACGAGTACGGTTGATGAGCCGGACCGTATGCGCTTTAACAACGACAGCTATTATCTGAAAAGCTATGATGAGATGGAGGCGCTGTTCGGCGATTGTCCGGAGGCTTTGAGCAATACCAATATAATTGCCGACCGCTGCAACGTGAAGATGGAGTTCGGCCATCTGCTGCTGCCGGAGTTCCCGGTGCCGGAGGGCTTTGATGCTGTGAGCTATTTGCGCCACCTGTGTGAGGAGGCCTTGCCTAAGCGCTATGAGGTTGTGGATGATAAGGTCCGCAAGCGTCTGGACTTTGAGCTGGACATCATCAATACGATGGGCTACGCCTGCTACTTCCTCATTGTCTGGGACTTTATCAATTATTGCCGCAGCCATGATATTCCGGTCGGTCCGGGACGCGGCAGTGCCGCAGGCAGTATTGTGGCCTATCTGCTGCGTATAACGAATATTGAGCCCTTGCGTTACCATCTGCTGTTCGAACGCTTTTTAAATCCTGAACGCGTCAGCATGCCTGATATTGATACCGACTTCTGCTATGTAAAGCGCAATCAGGTGCTGGATTATGTAGTGCGCCGTTACGGACAGGAGCGTGTGGCGCAGATTATTACCTTCGGTACCCTGCAGGCGCGCGCGGCGGTGCGCGACGTAGGCAAGGCACTGGGCATGAGCTACGGCGAGGTAGACGAAATCGCCAAGCTGATTCCGCGTGAGCTGGGCATTACGCTGGAGAAGGCGCTGAACGGCAGCAAGGACTTCCGTCAGGCATATGACTCGCGCCCGGAGGTCAAGAAGCTGATTGACCTTGCGCAAAGCGTGGAGGGCCTGCCGCGTAACGCAGGCACGCATGCCGCCGGTGTTATTATCGCGCCGCATAATATGAAAAATTACGTGCCGCTGCAGCAGGGCAGTGAGGGTGGCGTCATCACCCAGTACGATAAAAATAAAGTAGAAGAGCTTGGCTTGCTGAAGATGGACTTTTTGGGTCTGCGCACGCTGACAGTTATCGGTGACTGCATTCGCTTTATCCGCGAAACTACGGGTGAAGAGGTTGATATTGATAACATTCCGCTGGCAGATGAGGCAACCTGCGCTATGCTGCGCCGCGGTGAAACGTCCTGCGTTTTCCAGCTGGAGTCGGCAGGCATCACCAAGCTGGTTATGGATTTGGCTCCCGAAAGCTTTGAGGATTTGATTCCGTTGGTGGCTCTGTACCGTCCGGGGCCTTTGGGCACCGGTATGGCGGAGGACTTTATTGCCGGCCGTCACGGACAGCGCACGGCGAAGGTGCTGCATCCGCTGATGGAGCCTATTTTGAAGGATACCTACGGCGTTATTCTGTATCAGGAGCAGGTTATGCAGATAACCTCCGCATTGGCAGGCTTTACGCTCGGTCAGGCAGATATTCTGCGCCGCGCGATGGGCAAGAAGAAGGCCAAGGAGCTGGATTCTATGCGCCAGTCGTTCATCGACGGTGCCAAGAAGCTGCATGATATTCCCGAAGAGCTCAGCGACCAGATTTTCTCGCTCTTGCAGCACTTCGCCGGTTACGGCTTCAACAAATCCCACTCCGTAGCCTATGCGCTGGTAGCCTATGAAACCGCTTATCTGAAGGCGCACTGGCGTCCGCAATTCTATGCGGCCTTCCTCAACAGCATTATCGGTGATGCGGATAAGGTGAGCTGGTATATCAACGTCTGCCGTAATGATAATGTCAAAATCCTGCCGCCGGATGTCAACGAAAGCGGTCACAACTTTACGGTACATCAAAATGCATCCATCCGCTTCGGCCTGGCAGGCATCAAAAATACCGGTGATGCCGCAGTCGATGCTATTATCAGCGCCCGTAACGAGGGCGGTCCGTTCAAGAGTCTGACGGATTTCTGCTGCCGTGTGAATATGCGCGTGGTCAACAAGCGTGTTATCGAAAATATGATTAAATGCGGTGCGATGGATTCCTTCGGCGCCAGACGCTCGCAGATGCTGGCTATTATGGACCAAGCGATTGATTTGGGTGCTGCCTGCCAGAGGGACAAGGCCAACGGCCAGCTGGGACTGTTCGGTGACGATAGCTTCGGCGTGACGGAAATCAAGCTGCCGCCGCTGCCGGAAATCCCCAAGCAGCTTATTCTGCAGAACGAAAAGGAAATCATCGGCTTTTACGTTACCGACCATCCGCTGAGCGATTACAAGCAAATGCTGCAGCGCTTCATGCCGCTGCACCAGTTCGGCGGCGAAACGCAGGTGCAGGACGGACAGTTTGTGCGTGTGGCCGGTATTATTACGGATTGTGTGATAAAAAATACCAAGCGCGGCGATACGATGGCTCTTCTGACGCTGGAGGATTTCAGCGGACGCTTCCCAATTATCGTTTTCCCGCAGGCTTATCATACAAATGTCAAGGATATCTATGAAGACAGCATTGTGGCGATTGAAGGACGCTTCAGCGTTGATGAGCGCGAAAGCAAGATTATTGCCAACAGCGTGCGCGCTCTGCCGTCCAAGCCGCCTACGGAGATCCGTCTGCGCATCGAAGCGCATCTGGAAAATCCGCTGGTGCAGCGTGAGCTGATGCAGCTGTTCCAAAAATATAAGGGCGATGACTGCGTATACCTGCAGCTGATGGGCTCGCGCAAGCTGATCAAGACTACGCCTAACTTCTGGGTGAACAGCGAAGCGCCGGGCTTTGCCGAGGATGTCGTCAAAATACTTGGTGAAAACTGTGTGGTAAAGAAAGATTGATGTAATTATTTGAGCTGTTTTTCATAAACTTTCATGATATACTTGCAAGTTTAAGTACAAAAATGCTAAAATAAAGAGAAGAATGTAAAAAAGCCGGAGCAGCAGCTCCTGTAATAAGCTTAAGGAGGCAGCAAATGAATATTCTCGTTTGTTTAAAACAAGTGCCGGATACGGCAAAAGTAAAATTTAACCGCGAAACCAATACCTTAGACCGTACGGGTGTAGAAAATATTATGAACCCCTATGACCGTCAGGCATTGGAGGTAGCACTGTGCCTAAAGGATAAGGAAGGCGCTAAGGTAACTGTACTGACCATGGGCCTGCCCCAGGCAACCGATATTCTGAAGGAAGCAATCGCTATGGGTGCTGATGACGGCGTTCTGCTGAGCGACCGTGTTCTGGGTGGCAGTGATACTCTGGCAACCAGCCTGGCTCTGGCTGCTGCTGTAAAACATCTGGGCGAGTTCGACCTCGTACTCTGCGGCAAGCAGGCAGTAGACGGCGATACTGCACAGGTTGGTCCGGAAATGGCAGAGCATCTGGGAATTCCTCAGATTACCGGCGCTCTGAGCCTGAGCTATGAAGACGGTAAATTTGTTGTTGTCCGTGAAAACGAAAACTACCAGCTGACTCTGGCTTGTGCTGCACCGCTGCTGGTTACCGTAACCAAATCCGAAAAAGAGCCGCGTTTTGCCAGCATTAAGGGCAAAATGAAAGCTCGTAAGGCTCAGATTCCTACTCTGACCGTTGCTGACCTGGATATTGATCCTGCAACCGTAGGCCTGAAGGGATCTCCGACTAAGGTAAAAAAAGCCTTCACCCCGACCCCGCCTGAAATCAACGGCGAAATCATTACCGAAGAAGATGCTGATGCAGCAGTAGATATGCTGTTTGAAAAGCTGGTTAAGGCAGAGGTTATTACCCGCTAAGGTGAACCATGCTGATAAAAGTAAACAGGCAGCTTTGCTGTGGCTGTGAGGAATGTGTGGCAGTCTGCCCGATGGGCGCTGCGACGCTGCGTGAGGGCAAGGCGCAGATTGATATGCAGCAGTGTGTCTGCTGCGGTGCCTGCATCCGCGAATGTCCCATGGAGGCTATAGCTATTGCCGAAACTGACGATACTGAAGATAACGAATAGGAGTGTGTAAATATGTGGGTTATTGCTGAACAGGAAAATGGTCAGCTGATGAATGTTACCTTTGAGCTGTTGGGCGCTGCCAAAGAGCTGTGTGCCAAGCTGGAGGAAAAATGCTGTGCGGTACTGGTGACCGCTGCTGCAGGCGAGCTGCCGCAGCAGCTGATTGCTGCCGGTGCTGATGTTGTTTATGTTATTGAGGATGCTAAATATGCAGATTACGATACCGAGTTATATACCGATGCTATTTGCCAGCTGTCCAAGAAATATGATCCGGCTTCCATTATGTTCGGTGCTACCGATGACGGCCGTGACTTGGCTCCGCGTGTTGCAGCACGTCTGCATACCGGCCTGTGCGCTGACTGCACCGCTCTGGATGTAACCGATGACAAGCTCGTTGCCTGGACTCGTCCTGCATTGGGCGGCAACATCTGTGCTACCATCATCTGCGATGTTAACCGTCCGCAAATGGGTACCGTTCGTCCTAAAGTATTCAAACCGGCTGAATTGGATAACACCCGCACCGGTGAGGTTATTGCCTTCACTCCGGAAGCAGGCGCTGTAAGCCGTGTTGAACTGGTTAAAAAAGAAGCTCTGAGCAGCGAAAATGCTGTGAAGATTGATGAAGCCGATATGATCGCAGCAGGCGGCCGTGGCTTCGGCAGCAAGGAGAAATTCGACGTGTTGGAACAGCTGGCTGCTCTCTTTGAAAATTCCGCGGTAGCAGGCACCCGTGCCGCTATCGACGAAGGCTGGCTGACTCACTCCCAACAGGTCGGCCAATCCGGTAAATCCGTTACTCCGCATATCTACTTTGCCTGCGGCATCAGCGGTGCAATCCAGCATCTGTCCGGCATGAAGGACAGCGATATCATCATCGCTATCAACAAGGATGCAGAGGCACCGATTTTCACCGTTGCTCATTATGGCATCGTAGGTGATGTAAACGTAATCCTGCCGAAGCTGATTGAAAAAATCAAAGCTTACAAGGCATAATCCAATTACCTGATTTACAGGAGGCATTCTAGTATGTGGAAAACAATTTATATTGCCCACACTGAGGAACAAGCCAAAAAAATAAAGCAAATGCTGACGGAAAACGGCTTTTTGGTACAGCTAAAAAGTGCCGGCGGCAAGCATAACAAGGCTTATGAAATCTGTCTGCCGGTTTCGGAGGCAGAGGATGCCTATGAGGTTTTGTGTGAGAATAAGTTTCAGTACTGAGGAGGCGCAGTCCTGATGAAGAAAACGAAGATTATCTGTACAGTAGGTCCCAGCACGGACAATGTAGAGCTGTTGCGTAAGATGATGCTTGCAGGCATGGATTTGGCACGCTTCAACTTTTCGCACGGCAACCATGAAGATCATGGCAAAAGGCTGCAGCTGGTGCGCCGGGCAGCAGAAGAGGCCGGTAAGGTAATCGCTACGATTGCCGATACCAAGGGCCCGGAAATGCGCCTGGGCATGTTTGCAGAAAGTAAAATCGAGCTGAACGAGGGCGATGATTTCTGTCTGACTACTGAAGATTATCTGGGCGACCGCCATATGGCACACGTTAATTATGCAGGTCTGCCGCAGGAGGTAGAAATCGGCAGCAATATTCTGCTGGCCGACGGACTGCTTTCCCTAAAGGTTGTACGCATTGACGGCTGCAGAATTTATACTAAGGTGGTCAATGGCGGCGAGCTGAGCTCGCGTAAGCGCGTGGCTTGCCCCGGCATTGAGCTGAAGCTGCCATTCTTGTCGGAGCAGGACAGGGCAGATATTCTTTTTGCTGTCGAGCATGATATGGATTATATTGCGGCATCCTTCGTGCAGAAGGCCGATGATGTTATCGCTATCCGTAAAGTGCTTGAGGAAGCAGGCTCTTCCATCGGGATTATCTCCAAAATCGAGAATGAGGCCGGTGTGCAGCATATCGATGAAATTATCGGCGTATCCGACGGTATAATGGTTGCCAGAGGCGACCTGGGCGTAGAGATACCGACCGAGGATGTACCTTTGGTACAGAAGGATATTATTGCGCGCTGCAACAAGGCGGGCAAGCCTGTTATCACGGCCACGCAGATGCTGGAAAGTATGATTAACAGCTACCGTGCAACCCGTGCCGAGGCCAGTGACGTTGCCAACTCTATTTTTGACGGCAGCGACGTTATTATGCTGAGCGGCGAAACTGCCAGCGGCAAATATCCGCTGGAGGCGGTGCAGACAATGGCCAAGATTGCCGTGCGCACGGAAAATGCACTTGATTATGTGCATATCTTCCAAAAGAAGGGCATCAGCGAGCGCATCCATTCTACTGACGCAATCAGCCATGCTACCGTACAGATTTCTCAGGAAATAAAGGCAGATACTATTCTTACGATTACCGAATCAGGCTTTACGGCACGTATGATTGCCAAATATAAGCCTCAATGTACTGTTGTTGCTGTATCACGCTTGCCTGAGCGTGTGCGTGCGATGCAGCTTTATTGGGGTGTGCTGCCGCTTTTGGGGCCATACTCCACAAATACTGATGAAATGATTGAGCTGTCTTTGCAGTGTGCTTTGCATCACTCCGTAATCAAGGACGGCGCATCTGTTGTTATAACTGCCGGCGTGCCTATCGGTACTCCGGGCAGTACAAATCTGATTAAGGTGGTTACAGTGGGCACCAAGCTGCTCAGCGGTACCGGTATCGGCAGCAAGACTGTCACCGGCCGCATCTGCGTAGGTAAAACTGCGGCAGACTTCAAGGATAAGCTCCAAAAGGGCGATGTCCTTGTGGTTGACGTACTGAATGACGAGTTTGTACCGCAGGCTGTTGCCAAGGCAGCAGCAATTATCGCCGAAGAGGGCGGCCTGACATCTTCTACCGCTATTGTTGCCGTAACCTGCGGCCTGCCTGTTATCGTAGGCGCGGAGAAAGCAACTTCCAAGCTGGCCGACGGCCTGCTGGTAACGGTGGATCCTGTTTCCGGTGACGTCTACGAAGGCGATATTAACCTGTAGAAATATGGTAACAGAACTTATTTTAGAAACATGTATTGCTCTGCGTGACGGCAGAGAACAAAACGCCTGCACAGCTTTTTCGGGTATTATTGCTGAAGCAGCAGATAATGAAGCATTACAAGCAATCAGCTGCTGTCTGCTGGTGGCCTTACGCCACCGGCAACGGCAGCTTTTTGCGGCTTGGATGCAGGAAAGCAGGCCGCATCTGGAGCAGCTGCTGGTCAATCCGCAGCTGGCGCATCAGGGCGGCAGCGTTCTGCTGAGGCTGACGTTTGCCGTGTGCGACAGGCGTTTGGCTGAGGTGCGTCCTATGCTCGCACTGCTGGTGCGGCGCTGGCTGCGGACGCAAGCCGACAATACTGCAATGCTGCAGGAATTTATGGGCGAATGGCTCAGTTTGGCGGCGCGTATGGCACGCAGGCGGTGGCGCGAGGAGACGGCGTTTCTGCTGCGTGAGGCCGGGCGCTGGCTTTTAATGCAGCAGGACCTGCAACGGTTGGCGTGGAGCCTGCAGCAGCTGCAGCTGCATTTCGTCGTGTACGCACGCTGGGATGGCTTTGACAAGGCCTGCAGAATTTACAGAGAACTGACGCTTCTGTACCGTATAATGCTGCGGCGTGTGCCGAAGGCACCGCCTGAGCGGCAGACAGCGCTTCTGCAGCTGCTTGTGCGTCACCTGCGTGATGTAACCGCTAACGTATCGCGTTCGGCGATGCTGGATGATGCTGATATCTTCCGCCAATGGTACAGCTTTTTCTGGCAGCTGACTGCCGATGACAAGAGCGCCAGAGAGGAGCTGCTGCGGCTGCTGCAGCTTGCTATCACCTATTGGCAGCAGACCATGCCCAAAACCAGCCGCAAGCAGGCAGTACTCCTTAAGGATTTGCTGCAGCCGAATCTGATTGACGGGCAATACGCATTGTTATTACAAAAAATTATATAAATCCTGGCGGCAGCAGGCGTGCCTCAAGCAGTGCACGCCCGAGGCCGTAGTAATCCTCAGAACAGGAGGCAGAAAATATGTCAAAAATTGTCGTAGTAGGTAGCTGTAATATTGATATTACCGTTGAATGTGACCGCTGGGTGCATCCCGGAGAAACTATTTTCGGCAACCGCCTGACCGTTTCTCCCGGCGGCAAGGGTGCCAACCAGGCTGTTGCTGCAGCCCGCCTAGGAGCAGATGTTATGATGGTCGGCTGCATCGGTGATGATGTGTACGGCCAGCTGGTATTGAAGGCTTTAAAGGAAAACAACGTTGATTCCACCTATGTGAAGGTGCTGCCGGGTGAAAACAGCGGTACTGCTCACATTACCGTAGCAGAGGATGATAACACGATTATTGTTATCAAAGCTGCCAATGACCTGGTATCTCCGGAGCTGATTGATGAAGCGTGGGAGGATATCAGCAAGGCAGATATGGTGCTTTTGCAGCACGAAATTCCTGCTGCTACTAACGCTTATGTTATCGAAAAATGCGCAGCGCACGGTGTACCTGTGCTGTTGAACCCCGCACCTGTTGCTCCGGTGCCGCAGGCTCTGCTGGATAAGATTACTTACCTGACGCCCAACGAGCACGAGGCAGCAACATTGTTTGCCGGTAAGGGCAAGGCGGATATCCTTGACCAGAACCAGGGCAAGGTAATCATGACGCTGGGCAGCAAGGGTGTTGCCTATGCAGAAAAGGGACAGGTTATTACTGTTCCCGGCTTTAAGGTAAAGCCGGTTGACACTACGGGTGCAGGCGACACCTTTAACGGTGCCTTTGCTGTTGCCCGTGCAAATGGCAAATCCATGCAGGAAAGCATCAGCTTTGCCAATGCTGCCGCAGCTCTTTCGGTGCAAAAGCTGGGAGCACAGGGCGGTATGCCTTATTTACATGAAGTAGAGGAGATGCTTAAATAATGCAAAAGGGTGGAATGTTAAACAGCTCTATTGCGAAGGTGCTGGCTGATTTGGGCCACACTGACACTATCGTTATCGGTGACTGCGGTCTGCCTGTGCCTGCAGGCGTGCAGAAAATCGACCTGGCTCTGAAGCCGGGAACTCCTTCCTTCCTGGAGGTTGTTGAGGAAGTAGCCAAGAATATGGTTATCGAAAAGGTAGAAATTGCAGCGGAAATGGAAGGCAGAAATCCTGCTGTCTACGGCGCTATGAAGCAGCTCTTCACTGAAGAGCAGTGGATTATCGATGCAGACCACGAAGCCTTCAAGGAGGCAACCAAGCATGCAAAATGCATTATCCGCACCGGCGAAATTACTCCTTTTGCCAATGTGATTCTGCACAGCAATGTTTTCTTTTAAAAATTAGCGTAAGGTAGGAATAAGGAAAAGTATGGAGATTGAATTTAGAAATATCCATAAGGCCTTTGGTTCTAATGAGGTGCTAAAGGGTGTTGACCTGAAGCTTAAAAGCGGTGAGGTACACGCTCTGATGGGTGAAAACGGTGCCGGCAAATCAACACTGATGAATATCCTGACGGGCATTCACAAGCAGGATAAGGGACAGATTTTTGTCGACGGCAAGGAAATCAGCTTCAAAAATCCTCTGGAGGCAGAAGCTTACGGCATCGCCTTCATCCATCAGGAGCTGAATATCTGGCCGAACCTGAGCATTCTGGAAAACCTGTTTTTGATGCACAGCGTAACCAACGGCATGGGTATCCTGGATTTTAAGGCTATGCGTGCTATGGCAGAGCAGAAATGCCGTGAAATTGAAATTGAGCTGCCGCTGGATATGGAAGCCGGCGAATGCTCGGTAGGACAGCAGCAGATGACGGAAATCGTCCGTAACCTTCTGCTGGATGCCAAGGTTGTTATTATGGACGAGCCTACGGCGGCGCTGACCGAAAGAGAAACAGAAAAGCTCTTTGAGGTTATGCGCTCCTTGAAAAAACGCGGTGTAGCAATGGTGTATATTTCGCACCGTATGGAAGAGGTTACACAGAACTGCGACATGATTACCGTTATGCGTGACGGCGTATCCGTTGCAACCAAGCCTGTTAAGGAATACAGCATGGAGCAGATTGTCCGCGATATGGTAGGACGCTCCATTACGGAATTTTATCCCGACCGCCGCAATAAGCCGGGCAAGGTGCTGCTGGAGGTTAACCACTTTGAGCAGCCGGGAGTTTTCCATGATATTAACTTTAACCTGCGCAAGGGCGAGATTTTGGGCTTTGCCGGTCTCATGGGCAGCGGCCGTACCGAAATCATGCGCGCCGTTTTCGGCGTTGATCCTCATGCAGGCGGCGAGCTGGTTTTCAAGGGCGAACCTTTGAAGATTACCAAGCCTGAGGATGCCATTAAGGCAGGATTGGGCTTCGTAACCGAAAACCGCAAAACCGAGGGCCTAATTCTGGACTTCTCCATTTTGCGCAACATTGCTCTGCCGAGTGTTGACAGCTTTGCCAAAAGCGGTGTCATCAATTTTAATGTTCTTAATAATTTTGCCGATAAAATGGCAAAAAAGCTGGGCGTAAAGACCAGCAGCCTGGACCTTGAGGCCGGTGCATTGTCCGGCGGTAACCAGCAGAAGGTAGTTATTGCCAAATGGGTTGGCATGCACCCGGAGGTCATTATTATGGATGAGCCTACCCGTGGTATCGACGTAGGTGCAAAACGCGATATATATGAGCTGATGAACGAGCTTACTGCAAGTGGCGTTTCGATTATTATGGTTTCTTCGGAGCTGCCGGAGGTATTGGGCATGAGCGACCGCATCATCGTTGTCCACGAAGGCCGCATTGCCGGCGAGCTGCTGCACGATGAAGCAGACCAGGAAAAAATCATGACACTTGCAACGGGAGGGCAATAAAAATAATGGATGTAAAAGCAATCTTAAAAAAATCCGGTTCCATAATCGGACTTATTGTGTTGTTTGTGGTCATTTCCTGCCTTAACAGCAGCTTTATCGACCCCAGCAACCTGAAAAACCTGCTGCGCCAGGTTTCTATCAATGCCTTAATTTCCTTTGGCATGACCTTTGTTATCTTAACCGGCGGTATTGATTTGTCCGTCGGCAGTATTCTGGCGCTTTCCAGTGCGCTGATGGGCAGTTTTATCAAGGGCGGTATGGATCCTGTATTCGGTATCGTGCTGGCCTGCCTCATCGGTGCTGCACTGGGCAGTGTCAACGGCCTGGTAATTACCTACGGCAAGGTGGCGCCCTTTATCGCAACCTTGGCTACTATGACCATTTTCCGTGGTCTGACTTTGGTATATACCAACGGCAACCCTATCAGCAGCCTGTCCGAGGATGACCGCTTCCTTGAATTCGGCCAGGGGTATGTTGCCGGTCTGCCGGTTCCTGCCATTATGATGCTGATTATGTTTTTCATTTTGTGGTTCATCCTGCACAAAACTCCGCTGGGACGCAAAACCTATGCTGTCGGCGGTAATGAGAAGGTTTCCTTCATTGCAGGTATCAAAATCAACCGCATTAAAATATTTGCTTATACCGTAACAGGTTTCCTTTGCGGTATGGCAGGCGCTATTCTTACCAGCCGTCTGAACAGTGCTCAGCCTACTGCCGGTACCGGCTATGAGCTGGATGCTATCGCAGCTGTAGTATTGGGCGGCACCAGTCTTTCCGGCGGTAAGGGCCGCATCTTCGGTACCATTATCGGTGCGCTGATTATCGGCACTCTGAACAATGGTCTGAATATCTTAAACGTATCCAGCTTTTACCAACAAGTTGTCAAAGGTATTGTAATTTTGCTGGCTGTGCTGATGGACAGAAAGAAAAACTAAGCGTGATGCGGACGTAAAGCACCATCCAGTGCTTTTCAGCCGCAGCCTGCTTAATTCAAGTTTTTGTCCGCATAGTAATTTCTAATTCCGGGAGGTATTTTCTCACATGAAAAAAATTTTATTGGTATTAACCTGCATTGTAGCAATGGCTATGATGATTGTCGGCTGCGGCGGCAGCGACAAGAAGGATGCTGCAAAAGGCAACGACAAGAAAATCACCGTTGGCTTCTCCGTATCCACTCAAAACAATCCGTTCTTCGTTTCCCTGGCTAAAGGCGTAGAAGCTAAGGCTAAGGAGCTGGGCGTAACTGTAAAGGTTGTTGACGCTCAGAACGATCCTGCAAAGCAGGCTAATGATATTGCTGACCTGCTGCAGCAAAACATCAGCGTTCTGCTGGTTAACCCTGTTGACTCTGATGCAATTTCTACATCCGTAAAGGCTGCCAACAAGGCTAACATCCCTGTTATCTGCCTCGACCGCAGTGCTAACCAGGGTGATGTAGCATGCCTGGTTGCTTCCGATAACGTAAAAGGCGGCGAAATGGCTGCTGATTACATTATCAAAAAGCTGGGCGAAAAGGTTAAGGTTGCTGAGCTGGAGGGTATCCCCGGTGCCAGCGCTTCCCGTGAACGCGGCGAAGGCTTCCACAAGCTGGCTGACAGCAAGCTGACCGTTGTTGCTAAACAGACTGCTGAATTTGACCGCAGCAAGGGACTGACTGTAGCAGAAAACATGCTGCAGGCTAACCCGGACATCAAAGCTATTTTCGCTCAGAACGACGAAATGGCTTTGGGTGCAATCGAAGCTGCTAAGAGTGCTGGCAAGCAAATCTTTATCGTTGGCTTTGACGGTACTGCTGACGGCGTAAAGGCTGTAGAAAGCGGCGCTATGAGCGCTACTATCGCTCAACAGCCGGAAATCATGGGCCAGCAAGGTCTGGAAGTAGCTGTTAAGGCTGCTAAAGGCGAAAAAGTAGAAGCTAAGATTTCTGCTCCGCTGAAGCTCATCGAAAAGAAATAATAGCCGCTGAATTTATATTAACCTGACAACTTGAAGCAATAATGCCTCTGCGCGTTCGCGTGGGGGCATTTTGTTATGGTGAAAGCTAATAGTAACGATACATTTTTGTGAGTGGTATTTACAAAATTATCTCCAACTCTTGACAAACAGCGCTGCATTTTATATACTAACAGTTAAGCTAAGAAGAAGAGTAGTAATCTGCAAACTCAGCGAGCCGTGACAGTGTAAGGCGGCAAAGGCGGATGAAGGCGCTTTGGAGCTGTAATAGTATATTGATTGAGGCGGGCTGCAGTTATTGCAGTCAAGCAGGGTGGAACCGCGGAGTTTGAGCTGTATGCACTCCGTCCCTGTAACATTTAAGTTACGGGGACGCGGGTGCTTTTTTGTTTTTTCGGACAAAGCTCTGCCATTGCCGTCTTTGTAACAAATATAGGAGGTAAAACATGGATTTTCAGACAATTATTTTGAAGCTGCAAAAATTCTGGGCAGGCCAAAACTGCATTATGGCACAGCCCTATGACATCGAAAAAGGCGCAGGCACAATGAACCCGTCTACCTTTTTACGCGTACTCGGACCTGAGCCCTGGCGTGTGGCTTATGTAGAGCCTTCCCGCCGCCCGGCAGACGGCCGTTACGGTGATAACCCGAACCGTCTGTTCCAGCATCATCAGTTCCAGGTTATCGTAAAGCCCTCTCCGGAAAACATTCAGGAGCTGTACCTGCAGAGCCTGGCTGAGCTCGGCATTCATCAGGAGGAGCATGATATCCGCTTTGTAGAGGATAACTGGGAATCCCCGACTCTGGGCGCTTGGGGCCTTGGCTGGGAGGTTTGGCTGGATGGTATGGAAATCACCCAGTTCACCTACTTCCAACAGGTAGGCAGCATCGACGTTAAGCCTGTTACCGTTGAAATCACGTACGGTCTGGAGCGTCTGGCTATGTACATCCAGGGTGTAGAAAACGTATTCGATATCCAATGGGTTGGCGACATCACCTACGGTGACGTTTTCCACACCAACGAGGTAGAGCAATCCTTCTACAACTTCCAAGTAGCAGACACCGCGCTGCTGTTTGACCTGTTCGACAAATATGAAGCAGAAGCTAAGCGCGTTATCGAGCTTGGTTATATCCGTCCTGCTTATGATTACGTTCTGAAATGCTCCCATGCCTTCAACCTGCTGGATTCCCGCGGAGCAATCAGCGTAAGTGAACGTACTGCCTACATCGGCCGTGTACGTGCGATGGCCCGCCTGTGTGCAAAGGCTTATGTAGCACAACGTGAAGAAATGGGCTTCCCGCTGCTCAAGAAAGGGGAGAATAAATAATGGAAAAATTACTTTTTGAAATCGGTACAGAAGAGATTCCTGCGAAATTTATGCCTGCCATTCTGGCACAATTAAAGGATTTGGCAGAAAAGAAAATGACTGAGCTGCGCATTCCCTTCGAAGCAGTTAAAACCTATGGCACTCCCCGTCGCATGACCTTCATTGCCAGCGGTGTTGCCGAGGCTCAGGAGGATAGCACTGTTGAGGCTAAAGGTCCTTCCGCAAAAATCGCTTTCGTAAGCGGCGCTCCCTCCAAAGCAGCTATCGGCTTTGCTCGCGGCCAAGGTGTTGACGTAAAAGAGCTCGTTGTCCGCGATGATTATGTATATGCTGTTAAGCATCTAGCAGGCCAACCGGTTAAGGATTTGCTGCCGGGCCTGCTGAGTGATATCCTCACCAGCCTGAACTTCCCGAAAAACATGCGTTGGGCAGATCATGAATTCAAATTCGTCCGTCCGATTCGTTGGCTGGTTGCACTGTTCGGCGATGAAGTTATCCCTGTTGAAATTACCGGCGTAAAATCCAGCAAATTCAGCCGCGGTCACCGCTTCCTGCGTCCTTCCGCACTGGATAACGCTAAAGCTCATGAGTCCATCGGCGATGCTGCCAAGGCTTTGTTCGACACCGTAAAGAGCAAGGCTAAGAACGCAGTAGCTTCTGCTGCTATCGGCACCATCGGCGCTGTAGAAATCCCCGATGCAGATTCCTATGAAAAGGTTATGTATGACAACTACGTAATGGTTGACCAGGACGCTCGCCGTGAGCTGATTCGTCAACAGGTTACTGACCTGGCAATTGCCGAAGGCGGTCATGCCGAAATCAACGAGGACCTGCTGGAGGAAGTAAACTATCTGGTAGAATGGCCGACTGCTCTGTGCGGCAAATTCGAAGAGAAATTCCTTGCTCTGCCGAAGGAATGCATCATCACCCCGATGCGTGAGCATCAGCGTTACTTCCCGGTACTGGCAGAGGACGGCTCCCTGCTGAACAAGTTCATCACCGTACGCAACGGCGGCAAGGAGCATCTGGAAATTGTTGCTCACGGTAACGAGCGCGTACTGCGTGCACGTCTGAGTGACGCTGAATTCTTCTTCAACGAAGACAGAAAACAAACTCTGGCTGACCGTCTGGAAAAACTCAAAACCGTTTCCTTCCAGGAAGGCCTGGGAAATATGAACGATAAGAGCAAACGTCTGGTACAGGCTGTTGATATGCTGGCTATGGCTATCAATGCCAAGGTTGATAAAGAAAAGCTGGAGCGCACCGCTCTGCTGTGCAAATGTGACCTGGTAACCGGTATGGTTATCGAATTCACCGAGCTGCAAGGCGTTATGGGCCGCGAATATGCTAAGCTCGACGGTGAAGTTCCTGAGGTTGCACTGGGCATTTACGAGCATTATCTGCCGCGCTTTGCCGGTGACGAGCTGCCGACTACTGATATCGGCCGTCTGACCGGTATTGCCGACAAGCTGGACAACATCTGCGCTACCTTCAGCCGCGGTCTGGCTCCGACCGGCTCTCAGGATCCGTACGCACTGCGCCGTCAGGCTCTTGGCATCATCAACATTCTTCTGGACGGCAACTACCATGTATCTCTGTACAAGGTTATCGCCGGTGCTCTGTACCTGCTGAACATCCCGGCAGAGGATACCAAAAAGCTCGTACCGCAGATTGCTGAGTTTATGAAACAACGTCTGCGCAACATGCTGATGGATCAGGGCATCCGTTATGACGTAGTTGACGCAGTTCTGGCTGACCAGATGAACGACGATTTCACCGATCTTGTTGCCCGTGCTAAGGCTCTGAACAGCTTTGTTGCTTCCGCAGAGGCTCCGGCACTGATTCAGGCTGCAACCCGTGTTGCTAACCTGTGCAAGAAGATTGAAGAAGAATCTGCTATCAACCCGCAGCTCTTTGCAGTTGAAGCTGAAGGCGCTCTGCACAATGCTGCTATGGCAGCCAGCAAGGAAGTGCTGGTTGCAGCAACCAAGTATAACTATGCTGCAGTTATGGCTGAAGCAGTTAAGCTGGTTGACCCGATCAACAAATTCTTCGAAGACGTTATGGTTATGGACGAGGACGTTCGCGTGAAGAACAACCGTCTGGCACTCTTGGCAGCAGTTAAGGATATTACCCATGCTGTAGGTGACCTGAGCGTTATCGTACAATAATAAAAACTAAGGAGATTAGTCTAATGGAACAATTTAATGCAGAAGCAAAAGCACTTGTAGAAATGCAGAACGAATACGTTTTGCTCACCAGCAAAAACCCCAGCGAAATGTGCCACGATGATTTCATCCGCGCAGAAGAGCTGAACGTACAGATTAAGGACGCAACCAAGGTTATGGCTGCGCTGGCAATCGAATTTGCTGGCTACAAAAAAGACGAAAAGGGCCTGTGGGTAGAAAAATAATTCTCTCGCTGTGCTTTTTAACAGCCTTTGGGGCTTAAGACCATAAGCCTCGCGTGATTGTTTTTGTAGTTTAACCGGTCTCGGATATGCTATTACATATAGCTGTCGGAGGCCGGTTTTATTTTTTAGCTTTTTGAGTAATAAAAAAGTATCGGAGCCCCTGACCGTTATCGGTCGGGACTCCGACACTGAGAAAAGAAGTGTTTTATGAATGTAAGGCGATAGCTGTTACAGCTTTGCCGTCCACAATCCGTGCAGATTGCAATAAGCATAAGCGGCGAGCGGAGTTGCACCCTCGGCAAGAGCGAAAACAGCCTCCGGCTTGTCACCGGGCTTTAAGATATAGCGCTGACCGCCATGAGTTGTCTGCAGATAAATCCATTGGATGTAGTGCTTTTCAATCATGGGATGCTCTACGCTGCCTACAGCTACACGCACAGTGCTGCCGTCAACGGTAATTACGGGCACATGCTTTTCATGTGCTGCGTCCTCGGTGTTGGCAACAAGCTCCTGCATGGGCTTGCCGCAGCAGACAAGCTCGCCGCCGCCGTCCTGAATCAGGCCGACGATATTACCGCAAATACTGCATTTCAAAAATTTTACTGTCATTGTGCATCGCTCCTTTCGCAAAATAAAACCTTTATAGACCCGGAAACTCAATGTCCCTAATTTAATTATAGCTTATGTTATATGCAAAGTATATAGCTTTACAGAAAATGTTGCACACTTCTCACAATTACAGGAAAGATGCAAAGTGATATTTTGGCGTTATGTAGGCTGCGGAATTGATGTAAAGCATTATCTTAGCGTGCTGCTGTTTCTTTGCAGGCTATTTTTGTGATATAATTAGATATATATACAATAAAATCGAAAAGGTCAGGTGGAAATATATGAAGCAGATAATTCCTGTAAAACAGGGGGATAATATTACGTTAACTGTCAATGGTCTTGGCAGCAGCGGCGAGGGCGTTGGCAAGTACGAGGGCTTTACGGTCTTTGTCAAAGGTGCGCTGCCTGAGGAAGAGGTACGCGTAACTATTACGCTGGTGAAGAAAAGCTACGCTGTAGGTGCGCTGGAGGAGATTGTCAAAGCATCTGCCGAGCGTGTGGAGCCTGCGTGTCCGGTGTATAAGGAATGCGGCGGCTGTCAGCTGCAGCATTTGAGCTACAAGGGACAGCTGGAGTGCAAGCGTCAGCAGGTGCAGGATGCGCTCACCAGAATCGGACATCTTAATTTAGAAGCATTGCCGGTGTTGGGGGCGGCGGAGCCGTGGAGCTACCGCAATAAGATGCAGTTCCCGGCGGCAGCGGACGCCGAAGGCGTGCTGCATATAGGCTGTTATGCGACGGCAACGCACAGCGTTGTAGATACGGATGCCTGCATGATTTCCAAAGAGGCGAACAATGCAATTATGAAAACGGTGCGTACCTGGATGCAGCATTATAACATCAGCGCCTATGACGAAAAGACAGGCAAGGGACTTGTGCGCCATATTATGGGACGTGTTGGCGTACACAGCGGCGAGGTGATGGCGGTTATCATTACCTCCGGCTATGACATTCCGCACCGTGGCGTGCTCATTGAATGGCTGAAACGCTATGTTCCGGGACTTGTGAGCGTGGTGCAGAACATCAACAAAAAGCAGACGAACGTGGTCATGGGCAGTAAAACACGCGTGCTGTACGGACCGGAATCGATTAAGGACAGTCTGGGCAGCCTGAGCTTCCAGATTTCCGCGCAGGCCTTCTTCCAGGTGAACAGCGAGCAGGCAGAAAAGCTGTATAACAAGGCGCTGGAGTTTGCGGCGCTGAGCGGTAAGGAAACCGTAGTGGACGTTTACTGTGGTACCGGTACGATTTCCCTGTATCTTGCGCGCCACGCCAAACAGGTTTATGGTATCGAGATTGTGGCGCCTGCGATTGAAAACGCCAAGAAAAATGCCGAGGAGAATAAATGCGCTAATGCGGAATTTATCTGCGGTGATGCGGCGGTAGAGCTGCCAAAGCTGTTGGCCGGCGGTGTGCGTCCGGACGTTGTTGTGGTGGATCCTCCGCGTGCTGGCTGCGAGCAGAAGGTGCTGGCGGCGATTGCCGAGGTGCAGCCTGAGCGCGTTGTTTATGTGTCCTGCAATCCTGCGTCCTTGGCGCGTGATCTGGCGTTTATGGAGCAGCATGGGTATAAGGCGATTGTGGCGCAGCCGGTGGATATGTTCCCGATGACGAGCCATGTGGAGTGTGTTACCTTGCTCACAAGGAGCTGAGCGACGCGGTGAGCAGCTGATGCGCGCCATGTGATAGCCGTCCAAGGATGCGAGCGAAAGCGAAGCATGATTGTGGACGGTGAACCGCTGAAACTGTGGTGCTGTTAAACCGCATGAATACGGCATTTTAAGGGTTTTGAACTGATAAAAAACGGCAATTTGTGGCCCTTTTGTGGCCGCCAGTTTTGAATGGCCGCAAGCGAATTGGAGGAAATTAAAATAATACAAACTCAAACTAAGATTTTGTAATTAGATAATAGAGGGGAGGGAAATGATTTGAGCGGTAATACTGTACAAGGCTTATAGGAGAAAGTAAAAAAGTTAGAGAGCAGGTGCTATAGGACTATTATTTTCGAATATGAGATATCGTTCATTTCATAAGAATGGAAGAATTAGCTTTTATCATGTCTTTAGTATCTTAGATACTTTCAATTGTAATTTTAGTGATATTAATAAGCAATAAAAAAGGGGTGATTATAGATGGCTGAAGAAGCAAAGGCTAAAGGAACATGGGGTGGCGCACGTCCTAATACTGGTGGTGCGCGTCCAGGTGCAGGACGCAAGAAGCTTGAAGGTGATGCAGTAACTAAGTCGGTACAGTTCCGCCTTACAGAAGAACAGGCTGTAATCGTCAAGCAGTTTGTTAAGCTGTTGAAGGCTGGCGAGATTACGTTGGACGACATCAAGAAAAAAGAATAGAGTAAATGAGAAGTTTGTACAATAATATATAATTGTGCAAGTGATAATACAAAAGATTTTTAAGTCAAAGTGGTTTGCAAAAATTATTTTGCTTAACCTTGAATGAGGGGATTGCTAGTATGGAAAAAGTAAAAAAACAAACAGGCGACAACAAACAGGAAGATTTTCAAGGATTCGTGCTTGATGATTCGCCTAAAACGGTAGAAGAACAATTAGCGATTATTAGAAGATACCTTGAGCGTAGTGCGCAAGAAAGAGAGAAAGAATAGGTTGTTTAAAAACTGAATGATTGATATTGAAGCAGATTTTGAACACTATGCTCAGAGTCTGCTTTTTATGTGCTTCACCAGAAGCAGACGGAACAGATTCTGTTGAGTATAATAAACACGTAACCTCGAATGACTACATGGTTTCATCAGTACACAGGGATGCCAGTGTCGGAAGGTCTGTAACGGTCAATTTGCCGCGGGTGGTGGATAGAATTCTTCTGTTTCTCAAGTCGGTCAGCTCCCGCGTAATCTGCACACGGCTCATACCGAGAATATCTGCAATGTATTCCTGTGTCATCTCAATAACCAGTCCGGAATTGGATGGTTGATTCATGGTCAGCAAATACAGGAGATTGCAGAGCTTTACCTGAGAGGAATTAAACTCTTGGTGGATAGTTTCAAAGAGAAAGCGGTTGACATACATCGAATACCAGTTGACAACACTCTCAGCCAGTGATGTATTTTCTTCAAACATAGCTTTGAACTGCGGCACAGTAAACTCCAGTACTTTAATTTCAGAGAGTGCAACGGTTGTCAGAGACTGCTCAATGCGAAAGTCATTTGTGTGATATCCTGGAAAAAGCGTCCCCGGTCCATGAAAGCTGATGATTTTCCGTCTGCCGCTTTCGTGTTCAGAAAAATGAACAGACGCACCGGATACATAGTATTGGACACGATCATACGGCTGTCCGGGATTCCAGAGGTAATCACCTTTATGAAATGTTCGCTCTGTATGGGGTTGGGAAAGAAAGTATTCATAAAAGATGCGGAAGTCATCTGCAAAATAATATCGTGGTTTCAACATGGAAATCACCTCGCACTCGGAAAAGTTTGAAGATATTATACCACGAGATGATGAACATTTCCATGCGAGGTTATTAAGAACAGGAGGATAAAAGTAGTCCGCATAGGCATGGAATATCTGCATTGCTAGCAGATTAATTTATCAGTGGGGCAACGGAAAGTGGGCACACTGGTTTTCGTTTCAAAGCTGTTTTTGAATGTGTGCATCCTTGCTTTAGGTTATGCTGCGGACAATGAGCCGAAAGCGGTAAAGCGAAAAGACAGCGTCTACTATTTTAAATAAGTACTTTTTGGAAATGAGGAAAAGAAAATGCAGTATTATAAAGTAAAGGTCACAGTTTTGGACAAAAAATTATACCCGGAATTACAGCAGGAATACTGTGCCGTTCCGGACAGCGGTAAATGTCCCTGTTACTATGTGGGTGATGAGTTTCTGTTTTACCGCAACGATGAGAGGGACGACTTCTGGCACATGGGTGCGGGAACGCTTGTGAAATCCGGCAAACCGGATGAGGGCTGTTTACAGTCACCGGGAATGATGCATTGCGGAACAAAAGGGGTTCCGTTCTGTTCTGAGGCGTGGGATGCTATCAGCCGTTACATTTATACGGCTCTACAAGGTGGAAGCATCATGCATGGTTGGACGAAAGATGATAAGGTTATGATTGCTTGTTGCAACGATGGCACAAGGCCGGTCATCTTCAAAATAGAAAGAATAGATTGTGAATGATGCCAATATAATTGGGGAAAATTCAATAATCTATAAAAATCCGCTGCAATTTTCATCTTAATGTACGATGAAAGTTACAGCGGATTTTGTTTCCCCAAGGAGTGGCTCTGGTTGCCATAATACAAACAAATCAAGCATATCCTTTTGGCAGCACCGCTGATTTATGCTATAATAAACTACAAGTATGTTTGCAGGAGGTTGCCATGTTTGCTGTTAATGTTGCGATAAATTTACCGGTAAAAAATTTATTTCGTCAGTTTACCTACAGTGTGCCGGAAGCACTGCAGTTTATAGACAGCGGCTGGCGTGTAGTTGTTCCCTTCAGCGGCCAGAAGGTGGAGGGCTTTGTAGTGGAGCGTGTGCCGCTGCCTGCCGATGCCGTGCTGCGCGGCAAGCTTAAATCGGTGGAGGCAGCCTTAGGGGACACGCCCTGGTTTGATGAGGAAATGCTGGCTACAGCCCAATGGATGGCAGATTATTATATGTGCTCGCTGGCGGAGGCAATGCGCCTTTTTGTGCCGGGTAAGTCGAGCATTAAGCGACGTGCTGTGCGTGACGCGCAGGGACGCTTGCTTTATTATGTTTATAATGAGCGTTTGCAGGAAAAAACAGTGCTGGCTTACCGCATCAACGCCGCAGGAAGGCAGGCGTTGGCCGAAGGAGTACTTGCCAAACGTGCCAAGGGGCAGCATGCTGCGCTGGGTGTACTGGCACAGGCTGCAGGGGCGCTGAGCGTAAGCGAGCTGGCGCAGCAGGGAGTAAGCTCTGCGGTAGCGCGCGCTTTGTCACAGAACGGACTGGCGGATGCAGTGCAGAAGCGTGTGCTGCGCAACAGCTACAGCAGCGTGCAGGAGCGTGGCGAAAGCCTGCAGCTGACGGCGGAGCAGCAGGATGCTGCGGCAAAGATTAACAGGGCAATAGATGAGCAGCGCTCACAGTCATTTTTACTGCAGGGTATTACAGGCAGCGGCAAGACGGAGGTTTACCTGCGTGCGGCAGCTCATGCTGTTGATGCAGGCTGGCAGGTGCTGATGTTGGTGCCGGAAATTGCGCTCACAGCGCAGCTGGTGAAGCGCTTTCAGGCGTGGTTCGGCAGCGAAATTGCTGTGGCGCACAGTAAGCTTTCACAAAACGAAAGAGGCGACGTGTGGTACCGCATGCGCACAGGCAAGGCAAGGGTGCTGATTGGCGTGCGCAGTGCAGTGTTCGCTCCGTTTGAAAAGCTGGGTCTGGTGATTGTCGACGAGGAGCACGAGGGAAGCTATAAGGAGGAGGACCACCGCCCACATTATAATGCGCGTGATGTTGCCCGCACCCGCTGCCGCCTGACCGGCGCAGCTTTGGTGCTTGGCAGTGCTACGCCGGATTTATGCACGTATTATAAAGCGCTGCAGGGCGAATGCACGCATCTGCATCTTACGTCCCGTCCCAACGGCGCTGCTTTGCCGCAGGTTGAAATTGTGGATATGCGTAAGGAGCTGGAGGCGCGTAATTTCAGCGTGCTGTCGCGCGCGCTGCAGCAGGCGTTGGTGATGACGGCGGCGGCGGGCGAGCAGGCGATTGTCCTCTTGAACCGTCGTGGCTATTCTACCTTTGTGATGTGCCGTGACTGCGGTCAGACGATTACCTGTCCGCATTGCGCCGTAGCAATGGTTTATCATAAGAAAAACGAGGATTTGCGCTGCCATTACTGCGGTAATACGATGCCGCTGCCGCAGGAGTGCCCGAACTGCCATAGCCGCCGTATTAAGTATTTCGGCAGCGGTACGCAGAAGGCCGAAGAACAGCTGCAGCAGCTGCCGGAGGTGCGTGTGCTGCGTATGGATCAGGATTCGACTGTGGCGAAGTTTGCGCATGCCGATATCCTGCGGCGCTTTGCCGACGGTGCAGCCAATGTTTTGATAGGCACGCAGATGGTGGCGAAGGGACATGATATTCCCAATGTAACGCTGGTGGGAGTACTGGCGGCGGACAGTACGCTGCATCTGCCGGATTACCGAGCGTCGGAGCGTGCCTTTTCGCTGCTGACGCAGGCAGCGGGGCGTGCGGGACGCGGTGACAGGCCGGGACATGTAATCTTCCAGACCTATGATCCGGATAACCCGATTTTGCAGCTGGCTGTGACGCAGGATTACGACACCTTTGCCAAGCGCGAGCTGCAGGAACGTCAGAACTATTTTTATCCGCCGTTCGCCCAGATGCTCAAGCTGCAGGTAGTGGATAAGGATGAGGGCGCAGGCCTGGCGTTGGCGCAGCAGGTTGTCTTTTATCTGCAGAGCTTGAAGCTGCAGGGTAAGCTGGAGGATTTGCTGATTGCAGGACCGTTTCCCTCACTGGTGGCGAAAGCCTATGACCTGTATCGCTTCAATGTGCTGTTGAAGGCGCAGAATTTGAAGGAAACAAAGGAAGCATTGTTGAACAGTGAATTCAAGGAAAAGCCTAATCTTTACTTTAATGTTGACCCTGTAAGTGTAATTTAACATGGTAAATGATTGTATAAAAACAGAGTTTGTGTTACAATATAGGAAATTTAACACTGCTAATACCGGTAGAATGTTGCAAAAAATCTGCCGGTGTCAGCAAATTGATTAATGGGAGTAATTGTTTATGAGCATGCAGATGGAATTTATCAAGGTGCTGCCGTCGCCGCAGGCCTTAATGGAGGATTATCCGGTAAGTAAGGCTTCTAAGCTGCTCAAGCTGCAGCGTGACGAGGCTATAAAGAATATTTTTACAGGCAAGGATGACCGCTTTTTGCTGGTTATTGGTCCTTGCTCCAGCGATAACGAGGACGCTGTGTTGGACTATGTTTATCGTCTGGCCAAGCTGCAGGAAAAGGTACAGGATAAAATTTTTATCGTACCGCGCCTGTACACCAACAAGCCGCGTACTATCGGCGTAGGCTATAAGGGTATGCTGCATCAGCCTTCTCCCGAAGGTGAAGAGGATATGCTGGGCGGTATTATCGCTATCCGCAAAATGAATGTGCGCGTGGTAGAAGAAACAGGCCTGACCGGTGCGGAGGAAATTCTCTATCCTGAGGTTTTCCGCTATCTGTCCGATTTGCTGAGCTATGCCGCAGTTGGCGCGCGCTCCAGCGAGGATCAGCTGCACCGCATGATTGCCAGCGGCGTAGGCATTCCCGTAGGCATGAAGAATCCTACCAGCGGCGATTTGTCTGTTATGCTCAACAGTGTAGCGGCAGCGCAGCATGAGCAGGAATTCCTATTCCGTGGCTGGGAGGTGCGCACCAAGGGCAATCCGCTGGCGCATTCTATTTTGCGCGGTTATGTTGATCCCATCGGCAACAGCTTCCCCAACTACCATTATGAGGTGCAGAAAATCGTTATTGATATGTACGCAGAGCGTCAGCTGCAGAATCCGGCAATTATTGTGGATACCAACCACGCCAACTCCGGCAAAAAATATCTGGAGCAAATCCGCATTGCCAAGGATATCGTGCATTCCCGTAAGCTGAACGCGGACATCAACAGAATCGTCAAGGGTCTGATGATTGAAAGCTATATCGAGGACGGTGCTCAGGGCGTACATGACGGCGTCTATGGCAAATCTATTACCGACCCCTGCTTGGGCTGGGAAAAAACGGAAAGATTGCTGCTTGACCTGGCGGAAGAACTGTAAACTGATAAGTATGAGCTGCTGTAGCGAAGGCTGCGGCAGCTTTTTTGCATGCAAAAAGACCGCCTGCTTCAGCGGGCGGCCTCTAAACTTTCTCAGCTATTAAAATGTTTCCAGCAGCTTGTAGCCACGACCGATAAGGAAGGTGGCAGTTTCCGGCTCGTTGGTTTTGAAAACTACTACTGGTTTAACATTGTCGCGGTTAAAGGAAATGTAAAGGTAAGAAATGTCGATGTTGGCACCGTGAATAGCGGCAAGAATTCCGTCCAGATAACCCGGAGTATCGTTCATCTCTACGGCAATAACCTTGTCCTGACGGCATTGGTAGCCTTCTGCCTTCAGCACCTCGATAGCAGTTTCTGCCTTGTCCACAATCAGGCGTACGATGCCGAATTCCGCGCTGTCATTGGCCAGCATGGTGTAAATATTGATATTGGCTTTAGCAAGAATGGTAGTGATTTTGAACAAACCACCCTCGTTGTTTTCGGTGAATAAAGAAACCTGGTTCAGCATATGTAAAAATCCTCCCTAAATTATCATAAAGCGGGCTGTACTGTTGTCAGTTTTTGCTTGCTTAATAAAAGATTATAGCACAAACTTTGATGAGAAGAAAGAGGCTTTTGTAAAGTTATCTTTCTCTGACGCAAGCTATTGTGATGTGAAAGAGGACAAAAATAATATTTATCCCTGTTGTAAAAGCAAAGAAATAGCAATTGCTTAAGATAGAGTTGATGCTTGCTAACCATTCTAGCCTTTAGCGTAAGTATGTCAGTAGACTCTTGGTTAAAACAAATAAAGATTTCAAATTACTTGATTTTTCGTATGAAAGTGCTATAATAATTCTTGCAATATATGAACAAACATCGAAGTGTTTGCAAAAAGGCGGAGGTTGATAATATGGGTATGAAGAAATTATTAGCAGTTTTATTCTCGGCTTTACTGCTTGTAGGCGTTGCAGGCTGCGGCGGCAACAATGCGCAACAGGGCGCGGTGACACAAAAGGTTATGAACGCCAAAACTAAGCAGGATTTTGAGCCTGTGACGGAAATCAAGGAAGGGCGCAAAAATGTCTATGCTGTGCTCAAGGTTATGAAGGGTAACTACTGGGAAGAGGTTATCCGCGGTATTAAGGACGGTGCAGCTAAGGCTGACGTTAACGTTTATGTAGGCGGCGTTATGAAGGACGGCGACTGGGAGCTGCAGCGCGATATGGTCAAAGAGCTTCCCGGCAAAAAGGCGGACGCAGTAATACTTGCTCCAGCGGACAGCTCCAATATGACGGCAAGTGCGAAAACACTGCGTGAGCAGAAGCTGCCAGTGTTTTTGGTTGATACCGCGTTGAGCAGCAATGATTATGATGCAGCCTTCCTTACCAACAACCTGGAGGCCGGCGCCGAGGTTTGCCAGCAAATGGTAGAGCAGATGAAGGCTAACGGTGTAAAGGAATCCGAGGAGGCAACAGTTCTGGTACATGTCAGCACTTTGGACAGCACTACGATTTCCGACCGCTTGAACAGCATTATGGCAAACTGGGGTAAATTTGCTCCTGCAAGCTGGAAAATCGAACATGATTATATTATTAACTACGGTGATGAAGCGGGCGCAGTTAAGCTGGTTACCGAAAAAATCAAAAACACTCATAATGTTAAAGGCATTATCGCCTGCAACAACGGCTCCACCAATGCAACTGTGGAGGCTGTAATGGCTGCAGGTCGCAAGGATGTTGCCGTTACCGGCTTTGACCTTGGTAAAAAGACTTTACTGGGCTTGGAGGACAAGAACTATAGTATTGCCGTTGCCGTACAGAATCAGTACAAAATGGGCTACGAGGCTGTGATGGCTGCCGCTGCTGCAGCAAAAGATGGCAGCAAGCCTGCACAGAAGCTGGTAAATACCGGTATCCGTATGGCAGATAAAAACAATTATAAAAAATAGATAACAAAAAAGCTTAAGAGCCTTCTGCTTCTGACGGGAAATCCGCCTGGTGCAGAAGGCTTTTGCAGTATTTGCTTAAATATATGAGGAAGCCTGTGCAGAGAATTTGTTTTTTCCTGTAGTAATGTGTTATAATGAACTATTGGAATAGCTACAAGGAGGAACAAAAATGGCTAAGTTAAAAATAGTGGTTGCCGGCGCTCCGGTGCTGCGTGAGGTAGCTCAACCGGTAGAGCGTATAGATAAAAAATTGCAGCGTCTGCTGCGTGATATGGCAGAAACAATGTATGCGGCCGACGGCGTAGGCCTGGCAGCACCGCAGGTGGGTGTAAGCAAGCGCGTAGTAGTTATTGACGTAGGCGAAGGCCTGTACGAGCTGATTAACCCTGAGATTGTAAAACGTGAGGGCAAGGTGTTGGGCAGCGAAGGCTGTCTTTCCGTGCCTGATTACGAAGGCGAGGTAGAGCGCTCCGAATATGTAGAATGCGAATTCACCGACAAAACCGGTCAACGCATGCTGCTTTCCGCAAGTGGTCTGCTGGCTATCTGCATTCAGCATGAGCTGGACCATCTGAACGGCATTCTGTTCATCGACAAGGCTAAAACCATTTCACCTAAGCAGAAGGAAAATCCCGAGGATGCTGTAAGATAAATCCTGAGCGGGATATGAAAAAAAGATATACGGAGGAAAACAAATGCGTATAGTATTTATGGGAACACCGGATTTCGCAGTCGGCAGCCTGCAGGCGCTGTGCGAAAGCGGCAAGCATGAAATTCTGGCAGTAGTAACTCAGCCGGACCGTCCGAAGGGACGCGGCAACAAGCTGCTGCAAACACCGGTTAAAGAATATGCGCTGGCGCAGGGCTTAACTGTTTACCAGCCGCAAAAGGTAAAAACCCCTGAATTTGTTGAGCTGCTGCACGAGCTGCAGCCGGAGCTGATTGTCGTAGCTGCCTTCGGCCAGTTCTTGAGCAAAGAAATTCTGGAGCTGCCGAAATACGGCTGCATCAACGTACACGCTTCGCTGCTGCCGAAATATCGCGGTGCGGCGCCGATTCAGTATGCCATCATCAAGGGCGAAAAGGAATCGGGCGTAACGATTATGCAGATGGATATCGGCATGGATACCGGCGCAATGCTGGATAAGGTAGTGGTGCCTATTGCTGAAAACACCACGATGGGCGAGCTGCATGACGCTCTGCGTGAGCAAGGTGCGACGCTGCTGCTGCAGGTTATCGACAAGATTGCGGCAGGTACTGCCGTGGCTGAGCCGCAGGATGATGCGCAGGCTACCTATGCGACACTTCTCGACCGCAGCATGGAGCATATCGACTGGAGCAAAACGGCGCAGGAGGTACACAACCTTATCCGTGGCTTTAACCCTGCACCCAGCACCTTTACCAAGCTGCCGAACGGCAAGAGCCTGAAAATCTGGGGCAGCAAAATGACTGACAAAAGCAGCGCTGCTGCTGCCGGTACCGTTATCGAAACCGGCAAGCACAGCTTCTTTGTAGCTTGCGGTGAGGGCGTACTGGAAATCACCGAGGTACAGCCCGAATCCAAAAAACGTATGCCGGCGCAGGTTTTCCTGAACGGCCGCGGTGTACAGGAGGGCGACCTGCTTGCCTGAAGCAGGCTGTGATTTGAAGGAGTAATCTTTTAATGAACGAAGATAGTGTATTTAAGCCCAAAAAACGTATATTTATGGCTCTGACCTCCATCAGCGCCGTATTAGGTGCGTTGATGTTTTATGTGGTCTGGAAGGTAACCTTTCCGGGGCTTTATGAAATCAGCCGTTTTCTGCCGATAGTCTTCGGCTTTTTCGGCGTACTCATAGTGTTGGCGATGCTCAGCGGCGTGTTGGGAATTGTTATGGCGCTGTTGGGAATACCGGTGCTCAAAATTTTGTATTTTTGGGCGTGGAAGGCGATTAATATCCTCTTCCCCTTTGCGGTAGTATTGGGACGCTTATTTAACATTCCCCGTGACCGCATTGAGCAGTCCTTTATCGAGGTCAGCAACAATTTGGTGCTGCAGCATAAGGTGAAGGTGCCTGCCAACCGAATAATGATTTTAACACCGCATTGTATCCAGCTGGATACCTGCGTACATAAGATAACCCGTAACGTAGAGAACTGCCGTCAGTGCGGACGCTGCAGCGTAGGTGCTATGCTGGGGCTGGCGCACAAATATGGCTGCCATTTTGCCGTAGCTACCGGCGGTACGCTGGCAAGGCAGATGGTGAAGCAGGCAAGGCCGAAGGCTATTGTGGCCGTAGCCTGCGAGCGTGACCTGACCAGCGGCATTCAGGATGTATTTCCGTTGCCGGTGCTGGGCGTTTTAAACGAGCGTCCCTTTGGTCCCTGCTTTAATACACGGGTAGATATTAATAAGCTGGAAGCAGCAATTTTAGCATTTATGGAAGATGATGAGGAAGAAACAAAGCATGCGGAAGGAACAAAAAGCAAATTATCCTGAAAGCGCCCGCGGAGCAGCGGCGCTTTTGGTGCGTATGGTGTTGGAGGTCGGCGCTTATACGAATATCGCGCTGAACCAGTATCTGCGCGGCAGCAGATTGAGTGACCTTGACAGAAGGCTGGCAACAGAGCTGGTATACGGCACGGTGAAGGCCAGCGGTACGCTTGACTGGTATCTGGCTCAGTGCGTTAGCCGTCCACTGGATAAGGTGGCCGGTGATATTCTGGCGATACTGCGCATCAGCACCTACCAGCTGCTGTATATGACGCGTATTCCTGCGTCGGCAGCAGTAAACGAGGCTGTGAAGCTGGCACGCTCGGTGAGCCATGAGGGCAGCGCCAAGTTCGTCAACGGCGTGCTGCGCGGTCTGCTGCGCAAGCAGGAGGCAGGTGCGTTTGTCCTGCCCGATGCCGAAAAGCAGGATGCCGATTATCTGTCGCTGAAATATTACCATCCGCGCTGGCTGGTGAAGCGCTGGCTGGGACCGTGGGGACGCGGAGGCACCGAACGTCTGCTGGCGTTTGATAATACGGCTGCGCCGGTGTGCCTGCGTGCCAATACGCTGGTGACTACGCGCGACAAGCTGTTGGCGGATCTGACGGAAATGGGTGCGCAGGTGCGTGCTTCCGAATGGAGTCCCTACGGCATTGTGGCAGAGCATCTGCCGTCGCTGCATACGCTTCTGGCAGCACTGCCGCAGCATTTTTATATTCAGGACGAAAGCTCCATGCTGGTAGCGCCGGTGTTGGCGCCGCAGCCCGGAATGCGCGTGCTGGATATGTGCAGCGCTCCCGGCGGCAAGGCAACGCACGTGGCACAGCTTATGCAGGATAAGGGCGAGGTTATCGCCTGCGATATCCACGAGCACAAGCTGGAGCTGATTGCCGAAAATGCTGCCCGTCTGGGTATGAAGTGCGTTAAGGCGCTGCAGAACGATGCTCTGCAGCTGCGCAGCGAATGGCTGGGGGCGTTTGACCGTGTACTGGTGGATGCACCCTGCTCCGGCTTGGGTGTGCTGCGTCGCCGTGCGGAAGCACGCTGGCGTAAGCAGCGTAAGGACTTGAAGCTGTTCCAGCCGCTGCAGCTGGCAATTTTGCATAACGCCGCGCAATATGTAAAGGACGGCGGCACTTTGGTATACAGCACCTGCACGATTGAGCAGAGCGAAAACCATTATCTGGTAGAAGAGTTTTTGGCACAGCATCCCGAATGGCAGCGCGTGGAATTCACGCATCAGCTGACGGGTGAGCAGGTACAGGAGCTGCAGCTTCTGCCGCAAAACGACGGCATTGACGGCTTTTATATCTGTAAGCTGATGAAAAAGCAGTAATATAGAGGTAAGAGAATGCAAGATATTTTTGCTTTACCAATAGAAGAATTACAGGATTTATTTGTGGCGGCAGGCCTGAAAAAGTTCCGTGCCAAGCAGGTGTTTCAGTGGCTGTACCAAAAGTCGGTCTTTGATTTTGCCGCTATGCACAACCTGAGCAAGGCCGATATCGCCGTACTGCAGGAAAAATTTACCGTGCTGCCGCGCAGTCTGAAAATTTTGCGCGAGCAGAATTCCTCCGACGGCATGACGAGCAAGCTGCTTTTGGGCTTGCCGGACGGCAATTCGGTAGAAACGGTTCTGATGCACCATGATTACGGCTACAGCGTGTGCGTTTCCAGCCAGGTCGGCTGCGATATGCACTGTGCCTTCTGCGCCAGCGGCCTGAAGGGCGCTGTACGCAACCTGACGGCAGCGGAAATCGTGGCACAGGTTTACCTGTTCAACGAGCGCCTGCGTGAGCAGGGAGCAATGGTGAGCAGAGTGGTAGTGATGGGCAGCGGTGAGCCGATGCTGAACTTTGACAGTGTTTTGCAGGCGCTGGATTTTCTGCACCGCGAGGACACCTGCAACATGAGTTACCGCAACATGACGCTTTCCACCTGCGGCATCATTCCTGGCATCAAACGCCTGGAGGAGCAGGGCAAGCCGATAAATCTGGCAATTTCGCTGCACGCAGTCAAAAACGAGCTGTGTACGGCGCTGATGCCTGTCAACAAGGGCTATCCCTTTGTGGATGTGCTGACAGCTGCTGAAAGCTACAGCAAGGCCAGCGGCAGGCAGATAACTTATGAATATATTCTGTTGAAGGGAAAAAATGACAGTCCGCAGGACGCGGAGCTTTTGAGCAATTACCTGCGCTATAAGCAGGCATCCGTTAATCTGATACCGGCCAACCCGGTACCGGAGCAGGGCTTTGAGCGTCCGTCCAAAGCGGCAGTAGAACGCTTTTTGCGCATCCTGCAGAAAAACAGGATTAACGCTACCGTTCGTAAGGAGATGGGCAAGGATATTGATGCGGCCTGCGGTCAGCTGCGGGCTAAATTTGCCAAAGAACAGGAGCAAAAATAATGCAGGTAATCAGCAGAACCCATGTGGGCCTGGTCAGAGAGAATAATGAAGATGCGCTGCTGGTACGCGAGCCTTCTCTTTTTGCCGTTGCCGACGGCATGGGAGGCTATGCGGCAGGTGAAATTGCCAGCAGGTCTACTATTAAAGCCTTTGAGGCTGCGACACACAGCCTGCGCCATGAGCAGGAGGAACAGAATATCCGGAAGGTTATGCTGGAGGCCTTTGACAAGGCCAATACGCACGTTTATAAAATGGCGGTGAGCAACGAAAGCTATTCCGGCATGGGAACGACGATGACGGCGCTTTATCTGCCGGGGGACGGGCACGGCTACTGCTGCCATGTAGGCGACAGCAGACTGTATCTGTTCCGCAACGACAAGCTGGAGCAGCTGACGCATGACCATACACTGGTAGCAGATTTAAAGGAACAGGGAAAAATCACGGACGAGGAAGCCTTTGTACATCCGCAGCGCAATATTTTGCTGCAAGCCCTGGGTGTCGAGGAAACAGTCAATGCTGATTTCTTCAGCTTCCGTCTGCAGGAGGGTGACAGGCTGCTGCTGTGCAGCGACGGTCTGTCCGACATGCTGCGTGCAGCTGAAATCAGCCGGATTATCGGCTGTGCAGATCCGGAGCAGGCTGCTGACAAACTGCTGGAGCAGAGCCTGGACAACGGCGGACGCGATAATGTGTCTCTGATTCTGATTGATTTAACTACGCAGGGGGAGGAAAGCTGTAATGGATAAAAATGGCAAGACCATCTTGAACGGACGCTATGAGATTATTCGTCCGATTGGCTATGGCGGTATGGCCGAAGTCTTTTTGGCCCACGACCAGCTTTTGGACCGTAATGTAGCCGTGAAAATGCTGCGCGACCAGTTCCTCGAGGATAACGAGCTGCTGGAGCAGTTCCGCAGGGAGGCAAAATCCGCGGCGCGTCTGGTGCATCCGTATATCATCAACATTTATGATGTTGTGTCGGAAGGCAGCAACCAGTATATAGTTATGGAATATGTTGACGGTGTTACTCTGAAGGAGTATATGCAGGAGCATAAGCTGAGCCTGAATACCGTTCTGGAAATCGCTGTGCGTCTTGCAGATGCACTGCAGCATGCTCACAGCCATAACATTATTCACTGTGACATCAAGCCGCAGAATATTTTGATAGATAAAAATATGAATCCTAAAATTGCCGATTTCGGCATTGCCAAAATGGTCACGAATCAGACGATGGTTTATTCCAAATCGGTGATGGGTTCGGTGCATTATATTTCGCCGGAGCAGGCCTGCGGCGGTAAGATTACTGCCAGCAGTGATGTCTATTCCTTGGGCGTAGTGCTCTTCGAAATGCTTACTGGTGAGGTTCCCTACGTCGGCACAACGGCGGTTTCGGTTGCTATGATGCATGTAGAAAAGCCTGTGCCGCAGTTGAAGGACTACATGGATAATGTTCCCGAGGGCATGCAGGAGATTATGGACAAGGCGTTGGCAAAGCGCTGTGAGGACAGATATGCAAATGCCGGTCAGTTGAGACGCGACCTGATGAATTTGAAGATGAAGCTCTTTCCGTTCAGCAGCGAGGACTATCATCAGGAGCTTGGCGCGGTGAAGCCTAACGGTAATGTTGTCGATAGCCCTGATGACGGTGCTACGGTGATTATGAAGCCGGTGCGCAGTGAGCTGCCGCCGAAGCAGGTAACTCCGGCTGTAACACAAGAGCCGGAAACAATTCAGAAAAAGCAGGAGGCAATGCCTTCCGAAAAAACAGGGGATGAAAAACCGGTGGTTAAGAAAAAGCTGAATTATACCAAACTGATAGTAATGATTACTGCTGCGGTAGTAGCAATTTCGCTGGTAGCGCACTTTATCTTCAACCGCAACCTGGCGGAAATTGAAGTGCCTAATGTTACCAATATGACGGTAGTAGAAGCACAGAAGCTGCTGGAGGAAAAGCAGTTTAAGGTAGAGTTAGAGGAAAAATACGGCGATCCTGATAAGTTTAAGCCCGGTACTGTTATGGAGCAGTCCCCAAAGGCCGGCGAAAAACGTAAGCAGGGCAGCCTTATTATCCTGACTATCTGTAAGGGCGCGGAGCTGAAGGCTGTGCCTGATGTTACCGGCATGTCGCTGTCGAAGGCGGAGCAGCAGCTGCAGGCCGCAGGCTTTAATGTCGGCAAGGTGACGCGCAAGCATGTGGACGGCGGCAAAATCGGCGCTGTTCTCAGCCAGTCGCCGAAGGGCTTGGACAAGGCTCCTAAGGGAACTGGCATCGACCTGGTAATTAACGAAGGCGATAAGCCGGTACCGGATATTATCGGCAAATCTGTTGACGAAGCTAAGGGTATGCTGGAGCAGGCAGGCCTGAAGCTTGGTGAAATCAAAAAGGTTCAGGATGCCAACGCTAAGAAGAATGTAGTTTTGGCCTGCAACCCGGGTGTAGGCAGTAACCTTAACGACGGCGCGGCAGTAGCAATTACCGTAGCTGCCGGCGGCGATAAGAAGAGCGCCTACGTTGACTTTGTCGTACCGAGCGGCAAGCCTGCCAACGTACGTATTGTACTGACGGATGATAACGGCACGGCAACACTGTACAGCGGTACACAAAACGGCAGCGTGCGTCTGCGTCAGAAGGTGGAATATGCAGGCAATGCCAAGGTTCAGTTCATCTGTGACGGCAAGCTCATTTCCGAAAGGAATCTGTAAACATGGCAGAGCTGCAGGGCAGAGTCCTGAAAAATTATAACGGCTATTATTACCTTAAGGTAGAAGGCGAAAGCGAGCCTTATACCTGCAAGGTAAAGGGAAAAATGAAGAAAAACCGTTTTTCGCTGGCAACAGGCGATATCGCCTGCTTTGAGGTAAGCAGCAGCGAAAAGCGCGAGGGGATGATTACCGGCGTGCTGTCGCGCAGAAATTTTCTGCCGCGCCCTACGCTGGCTAATCTGGATTTGTTTGTGGCAGCCTTTGCCTGCGCTGCGCCGGATTTCAGCTTTCTGTTGGCAGATAAACTGCTGGCGTTGGCAGAGCTGGCGAAAATTCCTGCAATCTTGGTGCTCAATAAAGAGGATAACGCTCCTGCGGGCCTGATTGAGCAGGTGAAGGCAGTTTATGAGCCTATCGGCTATGAGGTTTATACTCTGTCGGCGCAGAACGGTACCGGTGTGGAGGCTTTGCGTGAGCGTCTGCGTGGTAAAATTTGCGCCTTTGGCGGACCTTCGGGCGTAGGCAAATCGTCTACCATCAACGCTATCGACAGCAGCGTGGACTTGCGCACGGGCGAGGTTAGCGAAAAAATCGGCCGCGGCAAGCATACGACACGCTATGCACAGCTGCTGCCGTTCGACGAAGGCTATATTGCGGACACGCCGGGCTTCGGCAATCTGTTGCTGGAGGGCTTGACATCTGAAATGGTGCTGGCCTCCTTCCGTGAGTTTGCCGATTATGAGGCAGGCTGCAGGTTCTGTCCCTGTACGCATACGCACGAGCCTGTCTGCGGTGTAAAGGATGCTGTGGCTGCAGGAAAGATTTCTGCCAGCCGTTATGAATCATATTTGACAATGTTAGCAGAGGTGAAACTGCTGCAAGAGAAAGAGGGAAGAAAATGATGATTAAAGTTGCTCCATCAATTTTATCTGCCGATTTTGCATATCTGGCGGACGAAATCAAAAAAATTGAATCTGCCGGTGCCGACTGGGTACACATCGATGTTATGGACGGCCAGTTTGTACCTAACCTGACCTTCGGTGCTCCTGTAGTAAAAAAAATCCGTAAGGTAACCGACCTGTTTTTCGACTGCCATCTGATGGTAGAAAATCCGGAAAAATACATTGCCGATTTCAAGGCTGCCGGTGCCGACCAGATTGTTGTGCATGTAGAAACCACCAAGCATCTGCACCGCTGCATCCAGCAGATTAAGGCTGAGGGCATGAAGGCCGGTGTTGCACTGAACCCTGCTACCAGCCTGAGTACGGTAGAAGAAATTCTGCCTTACGTTGACATGGTACTGCTGATGACCGTTAACCCCGGCTTCGGCGGCCAAAGCTTTATTGAAGGCGTAGTGCCGAAGATTGAGCGCCTGCATGCAATGATTACCGAGCGTGGCCTGAATGTGGATATTCAGGTTGACGGCGGCGTTAACGCCGAAACCTCCAAGCTGGTGAAGGCTGCCGGTGCAAACGTATTGGTAGCAGGCTCCTATGTTTACGGCGCTGAGGATACCGCTGCCGCTATTGCCAGTCTGAAATAGTATTCAGAGATTATTGAACAGTAAATAGCGTTCGGAGAATAAGAAAAACCGTCCTTTCCCGCTATCTGCAAAAATGCAGACAGGGAAGGACGGTTTAATTTTGCTTTTTGTGTTATCTTTTTTCGCTATCGTTGGCTTTTTGCCAGATATACCACACTGCGAGCGAGCGCCAGGGACGCCATGTTTCCGTAAGCGTATTGATTTTGCCGCGTTTGGGGATTTCGCTCAGATTAAGCATTTTCTGCAGCTCTTTCTTGAAGATAAAGTCGGCACTGGGTACAACGTCTGTGCGGCACAGAGCCAGCAGCAGAAACATTTCGATGGTCCACTGGCCGAGGCCGCGGATTTGCATCAGCTGCTTGGTAATCTGGCTGTCGGTCATATCATCGAACTTATCCATGGTTACGCTGCCGTTGATCACTGCTTCGGCAAAGCTGCGCAGGTAATCCACCTTTTGCTTAACAAGACCGATGCTGAGCAGGTCCTCGGCGGAAGCAGCAAGCACTGCTTGCGGTGTAATGGGATTGCCGGTGAGGCCTTCGAGCCTTTTCATCAGCTGCTGGCTGACATCAGGCGGCAACTGTTGGGCGATAATACCGGTCAGTAATATAGTAAAATAAGACTCTTTGGATTTTGGTTTTAACGGACAGGGCGAATAACGGTCAACTAACGGGGCGAGCTCTGGAACGTTTTCACGCAGATAGCGGTCACCGACGGACCAATCTGGGGCTTGGCACATAAGCATCCTCCTTTTGTTTACTTTATTACAATATTATAATACGAAAACAGCGGTTAGACAAACGAAAAAAATGCGAAATAATAGCAATAAAAGCATTTTTCTATGAACGAAGTCTTTCGGATTTGCTTTTTCTTTAAATCATGAAGAAAAATAAAAAACGGCGGCAACGCAGATTAATATTTGCACTTTTTTCTTCAAAGCTGTATAATTAGTCTGATTGACAATCTATATTTGTAATTAAAATGTAAGGAGACGATGAAATGTCTGAAGTCAGAGTAAGATTTGCTCCCAGTCCTACTGGGTATTTACATATTGGTGGTGCGCGTACTGCGCTGTTTAACTGGCTGTTTGCCCGCAAAATGGGCGGTAAGCTGATTCTGCGTATCGAGGATACCGATATTGAACGCCTGAAAGAGGATTCCGTGAGCCAAATCCTTACCAGCCTGAAATGGTTGGGCATCAACTGGGATGAAGGTCCGGAGGCCGGCGGCGAATACGGTCCTTACTATCAGTCCGAGCGCTTTGATATTTACAAAAAATATGCTCAGCAGCTGCTGGACGAAGGCAAAGCATACTACTGCTTCTGCACTACCGAGGATCTGGCTGCACAACGTGAAAAACAACGCGCTGCTAAGCAACCGTTCCGCTATGCACGTACCTGCCGCGATATTCCGGCAGAAGAGGCTAAAGCACGTATCGCTGCAGGCGAACCGTATTCCATTCGTATCAAGATTCCTGCTGAAGGCAGCATCACCGTTCATGACCTGATTCATGGCGAAGTTACCTTTAACATGGACCAGTTCGACGATTTCGTAATTGTAAAATCCAACGGTATTCCTACCTATAACTTCGCTGTTTGTGTCGATGACCATCTGATGGGCATGACTCACGTACTGCGTGCCGAGGAGCATCTTTCCAACACTCCGAAGCAGCTGCTGGTTTACGAAGCACTGGGTTGGGAACCGCCTAAGTTCGGTCATATGCCGATGATTCTGGCTATGGATCGTTCCAAGCTGAGCAAACGTCACGGCGCAACCTCCGTTGAAGAATTCCGCAGCCAAGGCTACCTGCCGGAAGCTATCATCAACTATCTGACTCTGCTTGGCTGGGGCCCTGGCGATGAACGCGAAATCTTCACTCTGGAAGAAACTGTTAAGCTGTTTGAACTGGAGCAGATGAGCAAAAAGGCTGCTATTTATGACACCAAAAAGCTCACCTGGATGAACGGCCAATATCTGTCCGAGCTGCCGTTGGAAAAAATTCTGCCGGATGCTAAGCCCTTCTTCGTTAAAGACGGCCTGGTAACCGAAGAATGGTTCAACGATGCTGCCAACGAAGCATACTTTGAAAAGCTCGTAGACGTTGTACGTGTACGTGTTAAAACTCTGCAGGAGGTTGCCGATGCTTCCACTTACTTCTTCAAGGATGTTGAAGAATATGATGAAAAGGGTGTAGCTAAGCACTTCAAGGCAGAAAATATTCCTGTACTGGAGCAGTGCATTGCAGCAATTAAGGCTGATGATGTATATGACTTGGCTTCTACCGAAGCAGCTTATAATAAGATTGCTGCCGACAACGGTCTGGCTCTGGGCAAGGTTATCCATCCGACTCGTCTGGCTCTGACCGGACGCACCGTAAGCCCCGGTATGTTTGACGTTATGGTTCTGCTGGGTAAGGAAAGAACTCTGGCACGTCTGGAAAAGGCTGTAGAGTTCATTAAAAGTTTATGATTGTAAAATAGCGATTGGCGGCTAGTTTTAGCGCGATTGCTTTAATTAAGCAGGAGGGCTTTTCTTCCTGCTTAATTTTTACCAAGGGGTTCAAGGCTTGGAAAATGTTTTTAGAAAGGAGCTGCAGGCTATGAAAATCCTGTTGACAACATTATTGTGCTTATGTTTATCTCTGCCGGTATTGGCAGATCAGCAGACTACGGTACTTACCGAACAGACCTCTGTCGGCAAGGCAGCGGCAACGCTGCCCTATATCGACGGCAGTAATTCCGCTGAGCTGGAAAAACAGGCCAACGCATTGGTGCGCGATGCTGCAGCTAAGCTGGTCAAGGAGGTAGGCGGTCAGGGAAGTGTAACCTATAAAGTGATGCTGAACCGTCCGAGTATGGTGAGCCTGCTGCTGGAGGCAGACAACGGCGGACGCAAGGCATATGCCGGACTGAATCTTGATTTGACCACCGGCAAGGAGTTCGAGGTTACGGATTTCTTTGTCGATAATGATAACGTAAAGGCAGCTTTGGGCAATTATGATAATGTGCTCTTCGGCGAAGAGGGCTTGTTTGTGCGCAGCAAGAAAAATGCTGCCTACAGCAGCTTTGTGCCCTACAGGGATGTAGTTACCTCTCTGCGCATCGGCGAAGCGGGACGCTTGCTGCAGCTGGCGAAAATTACCGATAAGGCTGCAGGCAAAACACTGCGTCTGCCTGCAAGCGGACTGATGGCGCTGAAGCTGGACAGCAATCCTTCCACCGGCTACGGCTGGCAATTTGCCTGCAGCTCACCGGCAGTAAGCAAGGTAGGCAGCTCGTTTACCATTCCGCGTGGTGACGAGGAAAGAATGGGTGCGCCCGGCGTTGAAATTCTGGTGCTGGCAGTTACCAAGCCCGGTACCTACAATATCCGCATGGATTACAAGCGCTCTTGGGAAAAAATGAGTCTGCAGAGCTTTAACTTTACCGTTATCGCAGAATAAGCTAGAGGATGTGTTTATGGAAAAAGCATCAGTTTCTGTAAAAATATATAATAGTACCTATGCATTAACGACCTCTGCTTCCGAAGAACAGGTGCTGAAAATAGCAGCAGAGGTAGACAGAAGAATGCAGGAGCTGGCAGAAAGCAAAAAGCTGCTGCAGACAGATAAAATCGCCATCTGGACGGCGCTTGACCTGGCTGCAGACAGACTGGAGCTGCAGGAAAAATGCGTTGCTCTGCAACAGGAAATGCAGCAGCAATCCGTGGCTGCGGAGCAGAAAATGCAGGAAAAATGCGCTGCGATGGAGCAGGAACTGCAGCAAAAATGCGCAGCAGCAGAACAGAAAATGCAGGAAAAATATGCTGCGCTCGAGCTGGAAATGCAGCAAAGAAATGCTGTGCTGGCAGAAGAGCTGCAAAGCCTGCAGGCCAGATATGACAGACTGCTGGCAGCAGTGCGTGAAAGGTAGATAACATATGGAAAAGAAAACAATAGAACTGCTTGCTCCCGCAGGCAGCTGGGAAGCATTGGAGGCAGCGGTAAACGCCGGCGCCGATGCTGTATATATGGGCGGTAAAGCCTTTGGCGCACGTGCCTATGCCAGCAATTTTGATGAAGATGAAATGGCGAAGGCGGTGTATTTTGCGCATATGCACCATGTGCGCCTGTATATTACCGTCAATACTTTGGTTGATGACAGCGAGCTGGAGGCTTTATCCGCTTACCTGCTGTTTTTGAATAACGTAGGTGTAGACGGACTCATTGTGCAGGATTTGGGCGTTATCCGCCTGGCACAGAAAATTGTGCCGGAGCTTCCGTTGCATGCCAGCACGCAGATGAGCATTACCAACAGCAGCGGTGTAGACTTCGCTATGGGCGCAGGCATGGAGCGCAGCGTATTGGCGCGCGAGCTGAGCCTGAAGGAAATCGGTGCAGCCTGCAGCCGCGGCAGTGAGATTGAAACCTTTATTCACGGTGCTTTGTGTGTCTGCTACAGCGGTCAATGCCTGATGAGCAGTCTTATCGGCGGCCGCAGCGGCAACCGCGGACGTTGTGCCCAGCCTTGCCGTTTGCCGTATAAGCTGCTCAACGCCAAGGACGAGGATATGCTGCAGGGCAAGGATGCAGGCCAGTATCTGCTGAGCCCCAAGGATATGAATACCTTGAGCATTTTGCCGCAGCTGATTGACGCAGGCGTTGTGTCCTACAAAATCGAAGGACGCATGAAGCGCCCCGAATATGTTGCGGTAGTAGTAGATGCTTACCGCCGTGCGATTGACAGCTATCTTGCCGGTGACTACAACGTGCCGGAAGAAGATTTGGCGAATATCGAGCAAATCTTCAACCGTGACTTCACCACCGCTTATCTGGAGCGTCGTCCCGGACGCACAATGATGAGCGACCGCCGTCCCAACAACCGCGGTGTGCTTATCGGCCGTGTAGCTAAGCTGGACAAAAACCGCAATAAGGCAGTTATTAAGCTGGATAAGGAGCTGCATCTGGGCGATGGCTTAGAGTTCTGGGTAAGCGTGGGCGGACGCGTGGGCACCACCGTTACGGATATGTTGTGCGGCGGCAATAGTGTGCAGAGCGCTGCTCCCGGCCAGCAGGTAACGATTGACGTGCCTAACGGTGTACGCTTTAATGACCGCGTTTTTCGTACGCTCGACAGCAGACTGATGAGCTATGCGCAGCAGTTCTTCGGACCGGACGCCAAAAAGCGTATTCCGGTAGATGCCGTAGTTACTGCGCGTCTGGGCGAGCCGATGACGGTTACGCTGACGGACGATGAGGGTAACGTGGGCTACGGCGAAACTGATTTTATCGTAGAGGCAGCACGCAAGCGTGCGCTGGATGAGGCCGGTGTACGCAAGCAGCTGGACCGTCTCGGTACGACTGAATATTTCCTGAACAGTCTGTGCTTTGAGCATGACGAAAATGTTATGGTGCCGATGAGTGAAATGAACGAAGCACGCCGTATGGCATGTGAGGCACTGGATGCAGCGCGTCTGAATGCCTTCGCACCGGCGCGCACAGCGGTGCACAGCTTCAGCGAGCAATTAGTACCGCAGGCACATAAGGCTAAACAGCATGAATCCGTTCTGGTAGTGCATTGCGACAGCGTTGAGAAGGTCAATGCTGCGCTGCAGGCAGGTGCTGAACGCATTCTCTTTGGCGGTGACTGCTTCAATCATCAGCTGCCGTCCGAGGCGGATTATGCTAAGGCTGCCAAGCTGGTGCGCAAGGCAGGCCGTCAGCTGGCCTTTGCTACTCCGCGTATCATCAAGGAAGCACAGCTGGCATATTTCGATAAGCTCTTCACTCTGTGGGAAGAGCTGCAGCTGGATTTTGTTTACATCAACAACAACGGCTTGTGGCCCTTGGCGAAGAAGCATGCTGCACTTAATTTGGTAGCAGATATGTCTTTGAACATTTTCAACAGCCAGACACTGCAGTTCTGGCAGGAGCAGGGCGCTGCAGGCGCAGTGCTCAGCCCCGAGCTGACAATGGCGCAGGTAGAGCATCTTGTGAGCGTCAGTCCGCTGCCGTTGGAGTGCATGATTCAGGGACGTTTGGAAATGATGGTTTCCGAATACTGTGTAGGCGGCAGCTTCCTGGGTGCGTTGGATAAGGGTGCCTGCAAGTTTAACTGTGCAGAGCCTTTGTTTCTGGGCGACCGCAAGGATGCACGCTTCCCGATTGTTACGGACCAGTTCTGCCGCATGCATATTCTGAATGCGCATGAGCTTTCGATGACTGCCAATGTGCAGCATATGGCGGAAGCAGGCGTAGCGGCGCTGAGAATTGACGGCCGTGATTACGATGCGGCGCGTCTGGGCGAGCTTGTGGCACTGTACCGCAAGATTCTCGGCGGTGCGGTGGAGGCACCGGAAAATCTGCCGGGTACTACAAGAGGCCACTATTTCAGAGGCGTAATGTAAAAGCAAATGTGAGGCTGCTAGCTGAATAAATTGAATAAGCCAAAGCCCCTGTCGGCAATTGCCGGCAGGGGCCTTTTGTCGCATGTACAATTTGTTTGTTTAAGCATTTTTATATGCTTAATTATAAAAATCAGAGATAGTTTTCAGGCTATAGAAATCATATGCAGCAGAAAAATTTGCCTGCATCTTTCCGTTCCTGCCTGATTTATGATATAATACTAAAGTTATAGAGAAAAAAGACCATAAGGTCAGAAGATAAATTTTAGAGGAAAAGAGGAATGTGAAATGAGAAATGGATTTGCAGCCTTAAAGGTTTGTGCCCACACCGTAGAGCAGCTTCAGAAAATGGGCATCAAAAAGCCGATGCCGGTACAGGAGCAGGCTATCCCGGCGCTGTTTGCCGGACGTGACGTAATCGCCCGTGCGCAGACAGGCACAGGCAAGACACTGGCTTTCCTGGTGCCGCTGGCGGAAAAAATCGATACTGCCAAAAGCTACGTTCAGGCACTGGTAATTACGCCGACGCGTGAGCTGGCACAACAGATTGCCACCGAAATGAAAAAAATCCTGGGCGAAAGCGATATCAAAGTGCTGGCTGTTACCGGCGGACGTGATTTCGAAACGCAAAAATATAAGCTGGAGGGACGCAGCCATGTGCTGATCGGTACTCCCGGCCGTCTGTTGGACCATATCCGCAAGGGTAATACCGACCTTGGCGGTGTACGCTACCTGGTACTGGACGAGGTTGACGAAATGCTGCAGCAGGGCTTTATGGATGAAGCTCTGGAACTGATTGCCATGACCGCGCCGGAGCATCAGACGATGCTTTGCTCCGCAACTCTGTCGGAAGAAGTGCGCAAGCTGGGACGCAAGCTGACGAAAAACTGTGCGCTGATTGATATCAACCCGGATCAGGCTACTGTTGAGAAAATCAAGCAGATTTGTTTGAAAACAACCGACGAATACAAGAACAAGGCTGTGGCAGCGCTCATTGACCGCCTGAATCCTTATCTGATGATTGTTTTCTGCATGAGCAAGGAGCGCACCAAGGAGCTGGGTGACTGGCTGGGCATGCAGGGCTACAACGTTGACGTGCTGCATGGCGAAATGTCTCCCGGAAAGCGCAAAACTGTTATGAAGGCCTTTCGTGATGCCAAAATTCAGATTCTGGTTGCCAGCGATCTGGCTGCCCGCGGATTGGACGTTGAGGGCGTAACCCATGTTGTAAACTACGATATTCCGCATGATGTCGACTGGTATGTTCACCGCATCGGCCGTACAGGACGTGCAGGCAATGAGGGCGAAGCAATTACGCTTTATACTGCCGACGAGGTTAAATGGCTGCGTAATATCGAAACCAAGCTTGGTATTCTGATGGAACGCCAAAATCTGGAGGGCGGTGTTGTGGCACGTCGCGTTGCTGTGGCTGCCAAAAAGAAAAAGCCCGCAGGACCTAAGCGCGGACGTAATTCCGTTGTTGACAAGCGCAAGGCTCCCAAAACCGGCAGCAACCGCCGTCAGGGTGCTAAAAAAGGCAAATAAGCCTGCTTTTAATTTTTCATAATAAGACTTTAAACATGGATGCTTCTTTTGATTTACAGAGAGGCATCCATTTTTTCTTGTGTTGCAGAAGAATGTAACTTATGAGCCAATGTGCATTTTTTATCTTTTCAAGTATAGAAAAAATATGGTAAAATATAATGGAATAGGTATGCAATAAAAAAAGAACAGGAGGGCAGTATATGTTGACAATTCGTGAATATAAGCAGGCAGCAACGCTGGAGGAGGCATGGCAGCTGAACCAGAAGCGTCCTAACCGCGTGCTTGGCGGTATGCTGTGGATGCGCCTGAGCAAGGGCAATGTGCAGACAGCGATTGATTTGTCGGCTTTAGGCCTGGATACAATAGAGGAAACAGAAACGGAATTCCACATCGGTGCGATGGTGAGCTTGCGCCAGCTGGAGCTGCATGAAGGCTTTACCGCCTACAGTGAGGGAGCAAATAAGGAGGCGCTGCGCCATATTGTAGGTGTGCAGTTCCGCAATCTTGCTACCGTAGGCGGCAGTGTGTTCGGACGCTTCGGCTTTTCGGATGTGCTGACCTTGCTTTTGGTTATGGACAGCTATGTGGAATTATACAAGGGCGGTATTGTGCCGTTGGCAGATTTTGTGAATATGCCGTATGACAGAGATATACTGGTGCGTATTATCGTCAAAAAGACAGCAGCACATTACAGCTATAAATCCGTGCGCATCAGCAAGACCGATTTCCCGGTGCTGACCTGTGCGGCGGCGCTGACTCAGGAAGGCGTGCAGGCCGCAGTGGGCGCACGTCCGGCGAAGGCTGCGTTAGTGAAGGATGCCGAGCAGCTTGCAACTCTGCCTATGACTAGCGAGAAGGCACAGGCCTTTGCGGAATATGCTGCAGGCTTACTGCCGACAGAAACCAATCCGCGTGGCAGTGCTGCGTACCGTACACACCTGATTAAGGTGCTGACAGCAAGATGTTTAACAGAACTGGGAGGTAAGGCCTGATGGAGATAACCTTAACCTTAAATGGCAAAAAGCTGACCCGTATGGTGGAGGCTGATACAGTTTTACTCGATTTTCTGCGCAAGGAAGGCTGCTACAGCGTAAAGCGCGGCTGTGACACTACCAACTGCGGTCTATGCACGGTGTTTATGGATGATAAGCCGGTGCTTTCCTGTGCTGTTCTGGCTGCGCGTGCCGCAGGCCACAGCATCGTAACGATGGAGGGAATGCAGCAGGAGGCAGCGGAATTCGGTGCCTTTATTGCAGATCAGGGCGCGGAGCAGTGCGGCTTCTGTAACCCCGGCATGATTATGAACGCGATTGCGCTGCTGCGTGAAAACAGCGAGCCTACGGAAGAAGAAATCAAGGAATTTCTGGCAGGCAACCTGTGCCGCTGCTCCGGCTATGAGGGTCAGCTGCGCGGAATCCAGAATTTTATCGCCTGGAAAAAAGCTCAGGCACAGGCATAAGGAGGGGAGCTGCAGATGAAAATAGTTAACCAATCCTACCGCAAAAAGGATGCTATGCAGCTGGTGACAGGCCAGCCTGTCTACACCGATGACCTGGTGCCGAACGATTGCCTGCTTGTCAAGGTGCTGCGTTCTCCGCATGCGAATGCTATTATTGAAAGCATCAACACCGCGATTGCAGCCAAGGTGCCTGACATCGAAGCAATTTATACCTGGGAGGATGTGGACCAGGACGGCGAGCGTTGCACCTACGCAGGCCAGACCTATCCCGAACCGAGTCCCTATGACCGCCTGCTGCTGGACCGTCATGTACGCTTTGTCGGTGATATCGTAGCGATTGTTGCCGGCAAAACGGAAAAGGCTGTCGACAAGGCATTGTCTTTGATTAAAGTAAAATATCAGCTGCTGGACGCAGTGCTTGACTTCCGCACTGCGTTGGATAACCCTGTGCTCGTGCATCCGGAGGATACCTGGAAGGCGAACTGCCCGGTTGGCGCCGACAATAAGCGCAACCTGTGTGCCCATGAGGTTATCGAGGACGGTGAGATTGACAAGATTCTGGCGGAATGCGATGTTGTTATCGACCAGACTACTCATACCAAGGCTGTGCAGCAGGATATGATGGAGCCTTTCGTAACCTATTGCTCTATTGATACCTACGGCCGTTTGAATGTCCTCAGCTCTACGCAGATTGTTTTCCACTGCCGCCGCATTATTGCAAATGCGCTGCATATCCCCAAAACTATGGTACGCGTGGTTAAACCGCGTATCGGTGGCGGCTTCGGCGCTAAGCAGAGCTGTGTCAGCGAAATGTATCCGGCCTTTGTTACCTGGAAAACAAAAAAGCCGAGTAAGATGATTTTCTCGCGTTATGAATGTCATATAGCTTCCAGCCCGCGTCACGAGATGGAGGTGCGCGTGCGTCTTGGTGCTACTAAGGAAGGCAAAATCCGCGCGATTGACTTATATACTCTTTCCAATACCGGTGCTTATGGCGAGCATGGTCCCACGACCGTCGGCCTTTCCGGTCACAAGTCTATTCCTCTGTACCGTACCGAGGCCTTCCGCTTCGGCTTTGACGTAGTTTATACCAACCTGCAGGCGGCAGGCGCTTATCGCGGTTATGGCGCTCCTCAGGGCATTTTTGCTGTGGAGTCCGCTGTGAACGAGCTGGCAGCACGTCTGAAAATGGACCCGATTAAGCTGCGCGAGATGAATATTACGCGTGAGGGCGATATTATGCCTGCTTATTATGGTGCGCCCAACACAAGCTGTGCGTTGGACCGCTGCCTGGAGCAGGTACGCGAGATGAGCGGCTGGGAGCAGAAGTTCCCGCTGCAGCAGCTGCCTGACGGCAAGGTACGCACAATGGGCGTGGCTATTGCAATGCAGGGAAGCTCCATTCCTTACTGCGATGTCGGCGGTGCTACTCTCAAAATCAACGATGAGGGACATTACACACTGCTGATCGGTGCTGCCGATATGGGCACCGGCTGCGATACCGTTCTGGCGCAGATGGCAGCAGAGGTTCTGGAATGTGATTACGATAACATTACTGTATTCGGTGCGGATACCGACGCGTCTCCCTATGACTCCGGTTCCTACGCATCCAGTACAACATATATTACCGGCAAGGCCGTAGAAATCTGCGCACAGCGTTTACGCGGTAAGATTTGCCAGTTAGGCGCACGTCTGCTGGAATGCGGCACGGACCAGGTTGTCTTTGACGGACGTGAGGTGCGTGATACTGTCAGCGATAAGGCTGTAAGCCTCTTTGATATCGCCACCGCTTCCATGGTGAATAACGATATCGCTTTGGAAGAAACCGTGGAGCAGAACAGTGTACTGTCCCCGCCGCCGTTTATGGCAGGTGTAGCCGAGGTAGAAACCGATTTGCTGACAGGCGAGGCACAGGTAGTGAACTTCTATGCATCTGTTGACTGCGGTACTCCTGTTAACCCGCATCTGGCAAAGGTGCAGACCGAGGGCGGCATTTTGCAGGGCATCGGCATGGCGCTGATGGAAAACGTAACCTACAGTCCCAAAGGACGCATTTACGAAAACTCCTTCATGCAATATAAGGTTCCCTGCCGTGAGGATATCGGTCATATCTATGTTGACTTTGCCAGCAGCTATGAGGAAAGCGGTCCCTTCGGTGCCAAATCCGTGGGCGAGCTGGTAATCAATACTCCGGCTCCGGCGATTGCCGACGCAATTTATCAGGCAACCGGTAAGCGTTTCATGACGCTGCCGATTACCCCGGAAAAAGTTGCTATGGGCGTTGACGAAGAATAAGATTTTTATAAGCTAAAAACAAATGTGGTTGCAAGACCACATTTGTTTTGGCAGGCGTTATTCTCGGGTGAGAGTGACGATGGAGCGCTTTGCCACCTTTCGCCTCACTGCGTTCGGCACATTCCCTATACTAAGACCCATTTTTCATAAAATGAAAAATGCTGGTCGTGTTATACTCGACTCGAAGAGTGCAAGGGGCAGGCAAGAAGGACAGCAGAACACAAACAGGTTAGCTCAAAGCCTTAACGAGCAATTAATATATCGCAGCACAACCCTCAGTCATCGCCTACGGCGATGCCAGCTCCCTTGCAGGGAGCATATAAAAGTTAGAGTTTTAAAATACAATTATATCTCCCCTGAAAGGGGAGGTGGATGCGAGCATAGCGAGCAGACGGAAGGGTTGGGATACTCTTTGTTCACGCTTTGTAAACTAATTTCAATTCACGTAAAAAAGGACTACAATCATGTATGACCAATACAATCGCAAAATAGATTACCTGCGCATTTCCCTTACCGACCGCTGCAACCTGCATTGCCGCTATTGCCGGCCGGAGGTGAGCGGGCATGTGCCGCATAACGAGATTTTGCGTTATGAGGAGCATTTGCGTATTTGCCGCGCTGCGCTGCAGCTTGGCATCAGCAAATTCAAAATCACCGGCGGCGAACCGCTATTACGCAAGGGCTGCAGCGATTTTATCGCCGGCCTGAAGCAAATGGAAGGCGTAGAGCAGGTAACGCTGACGACGAACGGCACACTGCTTTCGCAGCAGCTGCCTGCGCTTATTGCGGCAGGTGTGGACAGCATTAACGTTAGTTTGGACACGCTGGATGCGGCGTATTATACAGAGCTGACCGGCGGCAGCCTGGGCAGCGTTTTGCAGGCACTGCAGGAGCTGCAGTCTGCAGGGATTCCGTTTAAGTTGAACTGTGTGCCCTTAGCAGAAAATGGTCTGGCCGATATTATGCAGCTGTTGAAGTTGGCGCACAGCTATAATGCGCCGTTGCGCTTTATCGAGCTGATGCCGTTGGACTGCAACGCAAATCTGCAAGGCCTGAGCGGGAGTGAAATCCGCAGCCTGCTGGAGCAAGCAGGCCTGAAACTGCAGCCAGACGCACAGTGCTACGGCAACGGTCCCGCAAGCTACTGGCGCATTGGCGGCTACGCAATGCCGGTGGGCTTTATCGAACCGCTGCACAATAAATTCTGCGCTGTCTGCAACAGGGTGCGCCTTACCTCAATAGGCATGCTGAAGCCCTGTCTTTACAGTGACGATGGTATAGATTTGAAGCAATTGCTGCGTGACGGTATCAGTGATGCGGATTTGCTGCAGACGATGCAGAAGATTATTTACGCCAAGCCTGACGGTCACCGCTTTGATGTACAGGCGGCGCGCTTTAATATGAGCCAGATTGGCGGATAAAACAGGCTTTAAAGGAGCAGACGATGAGTGAATTTACACATTTTGACGCTGCCGGCAATGCTCTGATGGTTGATGTCAGCGATAAGGCTGATACTGCGAGGGTTGCCGTGGCGCAGGGGAAAATATGCGTAAGCAGAGAAATATATGAAAAAATTGCTGCCGGCAGTATGGCCAAGGGTGATGTGCTGGGTGTGGCGCGTGTTGCCGGAATTATGGCGGCCAAGCGCACCAGCGAGCTGATTCCGCTGTGCCATCTGCTGCAGCTGACGAAGTGCACGGTAGATTTTGAGCTGCTGGCGGAAAACGGCAGCTACGCCGTACAGGCGCAATGTCTGGTAAAAACTACGGGTAAGACCGGCGTGGAGATGGAAGCGCTGACAGGCGTGCAGATTGCCTTGCTGACGATTTACGATATGTGCAAGGCCGTGGACAAGGCGATGGTGATTACAGATGTGCATCTGCTGAGCAAGGCAGGCGGAAAGAGCGGTGATTTTGTATGGAAGCAAGCATCAAAGGCATAATCAAGGCTGTATGTATCAGTGAAAAGAAGGGTACGGAAAAGCATCCTGTTAATGAGATTGTCCTCAAAGAAAATTTCGGAATCGAGGGTGATGCCCACGCCGGGAAATGGCACCGTCAGGTGAGTTTGCTGAGTGCGGAAAAGGTGGATGAGTTTAATGCACGCGGCGGTGATGCCGCTATCGGTGCCTTCGGTGAAAATATTCTTGTAAGCGGTATCGATTTCAAAAAGCTGCCGGTAGGCAGCATCATGCGCAGCGGTGAAGTAGTGATGAAGCTGACGCAGATTGGCAAGGAATGCCACAGTCACTGCATGATTTTTGCGCGTGTGGGCGACTGCATTATGCCACGTGAGGGCGTTTTTGCGACGGTAGAGCATGGCGGCGTCCTGCGCAGCGGCATGGAGCTGGATGTGACGCTGCCTGTAGCCGACGCACCCTTGCGTGCGGCGGTAATGACGCTTTCTGATAAGGGTGCAGCAGGTGAGCGTGTTGATACCAGCGGCCCGCGGGCAGCAGAGCTGTTGGCAGAGGCAGGCTACGAAATTGTGGAGCAGGTTTTGCTTCCCGATGCGCAGAAGAGAATCGAACGTGAGCTGATACGTCTGGCGGACAGCAGACAGGTGGATCTGATTATAACTACAGGCGGCACAGGCCTTTCGCTGCGTGATGTCACACCAGAGGCAACTATGGCGGTGGCTACACGTAACGTGCCCGGTATTGCGGAGGCCATCCGTGCGGAATCGCTGAAGATTACGCGGAGGGCAATGCTGAGCCGCGGCGTGAGTGTTGTGCGCGGACAGACGCTGATTGTGAATCTGCCAGGCAGCACCAAAGCGGTGGAGGAAGCGCTGGCAATCGTTTTGCCGCAGCTGGAGCATGGACTGCGTATTCTGAAGGGCAGCGCCCATGATTGTGCGAGAAAATGAGCGCTATTGACTGGTCGCCGCTGTGGATTTCGCTGCACACTGCGGCAGCAACAATCGTCATAGTTTTCTTTATCGGCGTGATTATTGCCTGGTGGGTGGAACGGCTGCAGAGCCAAAGTCTGAAGATTTTTGCCGACGCTGTAATAACGCTGCCGATGGTGCTGCCACCTACGGTAGCAGGCTTCTTTCTCTTATACTTCTTTGGCAACAACCGCTTTTTGGGCCAGCTTATTTATCAGCTGACAGGTATAAAAATAGCCTTCAGCTGGTTGGCAACCGTGCTGGCAGCAGCGGTAATTTCGCTGCCACTCATGTACCGCAGTGCGCGCGGAGCCTTGTCGCAGGTTGACAAGGGCATGCTGGAGGCGGCGCGGTCGCTGGGCATGACAGAATGGCGCATTTTCTGGCGTATTCATCTGCCTAATGCACTGCCGGGCATTATTGCCGGCGGTCTGCTGGCCTTTGCCCGCGGTCTGGGTGAATTCGGCGCTACGGCAATGATTGCCGGAAATATTGCAGGACGCACACGCACGCTGCCGCTGGCGGTTTATTCTGCCGTAGCGGCAGGCGATTGGGATGCTGCAGGCTGGTATGTGGCCGTAATTGTGGGCATCTGCCTTTTGGTAGTTATCGGTCTTAATGTTTACTTATATAAAACAAAACAACAACAGGGGGAGTAAAATGAAAAAACTCTTATGCTTAGTATTTTCTTTAATGGTAGCTGTTATGGCTGCAGGCTGCGGCGGCAGTGATAAGCAGGCTGCTGCACCGCAGGCAGCCAAAACACTGCGTCTGGCTGCTGCTGCCAGCATGGAAAAGGTATTTACGCAAAAGCTCATTCCGCTGTATCAGCAAAAGCATCCGGAAATCAAAATTGAAGGCGTATACGATGCCAGCGGCAAGCTGCAGGCACAGATTGAAAGCGGTCTTGCAGCAGACGTTTTTGTTTCTGCAGCCAACAAGCAGATGAACGCACTGAGCGAAAAGGGCTATATGGATAAAAGCACGGTAAAGCCGTTGCTGGAAAATAAGCTGGTGCTGATTGTGCCTAAAAGCGGCAGCGCAATCAAAGGCTTCGGTGATTTCAGCAAGGCTAAGCATCCTGCCATCGGTGACCCGGCAAGCGTTCCTGCAGGCCAATATGCCAAGGAAGCGCTGACCAAGCTTGGTCAATGGGACGGTATTCAAGACAAGGTAAGCCTTGGCACCAATGTAACGCAGGTTTTGAACTGGGTTGCCGAAGGCAGTGCTGATGCAGGCCTTGTTTACGCTACCGATGCAGCACTCTTGAAGGATAAGGTAACTGCTGTTGCCGAAGCTCCGGCAGGCTCCTTAAAGAAGCCGGTAATTTATCCTATCGGCGTGCTGGCGAAGGCTCCGCAGGCTGAGGCTGCCAAGGATTTTGCTGCCTTCCTGCAGACAGAAGAGGCTATGAAGATTTTTGCCGCCTACGGCTTTGCGCAGGCTAAATAAGAGGTAGATAAACATGAAATTAATTCGTACTGAGGATGCGGTCGGCAGTGTTCTCTGCCATGACCTGACACAGATTATCAAGGGTGTTACCAAGGATGCCGTGTTCCGCAAGGGACATGTGGTGCAGCCGGAGGATATTCCGGTGCTGCTTTCCATCGGCAAGGAGCATTTATACGTGTGGGAGGCAGACGAAAGTATGCTGCATGAAAATGATGCCGCACGTATTTTGTGTGACATCTGCAAAAATACCATGATGGATGAATCGCCTGTAAAAGAGGGCAAAATAGAACTGGCTGCCGCTGCCGACGGTCTGTTTAAGGTGGACAGCGCGCGTCTGCGCCTGGTGAACAGCTTCGGACAGATGATGATTGCGACGCGTCACGGCAATACGCCGGTGAAAAAAGGTGACAAGCTCTGCGGTACACGCATTATACCGCTGGTTATCGAAAAGGAAAAGATGCAGCGTGTGCGCGAGCTCTGCGGTGATGAACCGCTGCTGCAGCTTTTGCCGTATAAAATCAAAAAGGCTGCCGTTCTGGCGACCGGCAGCGAGGTTTTCCACGGACGTATTAAGGATACCTTTACGCCTGTGCTGGAGGAAAAGCTGGCAGAGTTCAACGTGGAGGTAGTATATAAGCAGGTTCTGGATGATAAACCAGAGCAGATTACCGCTGCGATTAAAACCGCAATTGAGGAAAAGGGCGCGGAAATGGTGCTCTGCACCGGCGGCATGAGCGTTGATCCGGATGACCGCACACCGCTGGCAATAAAAAACACCGGCGCACGCATTGTGTCTTACGGTGCACCTGTGCTTCCGGGGGCAATGTTTTTGCTGTCGTATTACGGCGAAAAGCAGGTGCCTGTTCTGGGCCTGCCGGGCTGTGTGATGTATGCTAAGCGCACTGTTTTCGACCTGGTGCTGCCGCGTGTGCTGGCCTGTGACCTTGTTACTGCCGACGAGCTGGCAGCTCTGGGTGAGGGTGGACTTTGCCTGAACTGTGCAGTGTGCACCTATCCTGCCTGCGGCTTTGGCAAGGGGTGGTAAAATGACCTATGCAGGCCCGCAGCATTATCATGTGAAGGTGCGCGTGTATAACGAAAGCATTGATTTCGGCAAGGGCGTAGCGGAGCTTCTGCAGCGCATTGAGGCCACCGGTTCGCTGAGTGCTGCCTACAAGGCTATGGGTATGTCGGCCAGCAAGGCGTGGAAGATTTTGCGACGTGCGGAGGCAGACCTGGGCTTTGCGCTGGTCAGCAGCACGGCAGGCGGCAAAAGCGGCGGCGGCAGCGTGCTGACGCCGGAGGGACGTTTGCTGCTCGAGCGGTATACAGCCTTTAATGCAGAGGTGCAGTCGGCGGCGGCGCAGGCCTTCGCCAAGTATTTCAAATAACATAAATCTTTGGGCAGTACGGGGAATTTTTCCTGTACTGCCTTTGTTTATATAGTTTGTGTTTTCTTGACGCAGATTAGTAAAGAGACTATAATATAAACATCTAGTAAATAGCAATAAGTATCAGATATGGAAGCTATGCCGACTTCCTTCCGCTGTGTATAGGCGGATGATGAGCTTGCGATTTGCCGCAAAAAAATTGCAGCGTTATTTTTTTGAAAGAAGGTTTAAGTATGAGTATTTTTGCCGGAGCTGTTGATTATTTTGTTAAGGGTGGTCCCTGCATGTGGCCGCTGCTGATGTGTTCCTTTGCCGCTATTGCTATTGGTGTGGAACGATATCTTTTCTATAAGAAGGCTATTTCCGGAGAAAAGTTCGCGAGCAGCTTCTGCCGCATGATGAATGACTTTAATCTGGTTGGCGCCAGTGAATTGGCAGAGCAGAGCAAGGGCGAGGCTGCTGCCATGGCTAAGGAAATTCTGGATATTAAGGGTGACCTCGGCCAGCGTCTGGAAACTATTGTCTATACTAAAGCAGACCGTATTATCGACAGTCTGGAAAAAAATATTAACTATCTGAGCGTTGTTATCGGTCTTTCACCGATGCTCGGTCTGCTCGGTACGATTACCGGTATGATTTCTTCTTTTAATGCTTTGAACGAAAGAACACAGAATCCGATGGCTGTTACCGCAGGTATCGGCGAAGCATTGATTACTACTGTTTTCGGCCTGTGCATTGCCATTATGGGTATGTGTATCCATGCTTATCTTACAAGCAAAATCAAAACCGAAACTCTGAATATCAACGAGGTCGCAGATACGCTGGTTGATATTTTCAAAGCTAACGAGCAGAGCAAATGAGGGGCGGTGTTGAAAAATGCGCAGACGTCGTAAAAGAGTGATGAAGTCACCGGAAATCATGCTCAGTCCGATGATTGATATGATTTTCCTGCTGCTGGTATTTTTCATTGTCAGCACTATGTATATGAGCGAGGTCAAGACGATTCCTATTCGCCTGCCTGTTGCTCGGCATTCGGAGAATGTCAGCAAGAGCAACTTTAATGTAACGATTAAAAAGGATGGCAGCCTTTATCTTGATGAAAATAAAATCGAGATGGATATGCTGGTTCAGAATGCTGCGATTGAAAGCAAGCATGATTCCTCCTTCTCTGTTATTATCAGAGCAGAGGACGAAGCGCCCTATAAAACTATTATCCAGCTGATGGATAAAATGAAGGGAGCAGGTGTCACACGCTTCGGTTTGGCTACGGATACAGGTGAGAGCAAATGAAGGACGAACAAAAGCGATTTGGCAAGGGCTTTGCCGTAGCTCTGGCTGTGCATCTTGTTCTTGCAGCCGGCCTTGGCATTTTCGGCTACCGATTTGTGCATACGCCTCCGGAAATTTTAGAGGTTTCTTTGGAGGGCGGCGGTGGCGGCGCTGAAGCTCAGGAGGAAGAAATCGAACAGGAGGAACAGCAGGAAGAGCCTATCATCCAAAGCTTGGAGGATATTATTGACCAAAAGCTGAAGCCTAAACCGCAAAAGAAAGTTGTCAGGAAAAAGGCGACTGCAGCCCCCGGGCCGAAGGCTCCTGCCGGTAATCCTGCCGGCAGCGGCACAGGTACAGGCACTGGTACCGGAACAGGCAGCGGAAGCGGCAACGGCAGCGGTAATGGCAGCGGCGAAGGCCGCGGCGTGCCGGTCAAGCCGCCACGCCTGCTGCGTGAGGTCGCACCTGTATATCCTTCGTCCGCACGCAATAGCGGCGCAACCGGTGTAGTAACTGTACGCATTCTGGTAGGTGCCGACGGCAGTGTAGAGGATGTAACGGTGGTTGGTTCCTCCGGCAACGGTGCTATGGATAACAGCGTTGTGACGGCAGTCAACAAATGGCGCTTCAGTCCTGCCAAAGATAAGTACGGGCAGAACGCACGCTGTCGCGTTACGCGCGCAGTAAGCTTTAATTTGAGATAAAAATGCATAGATGCTTTGATGCAAAGAAGCTGCTGTCTTCGGTTTGGCCGGAGACAGCAGCTTTAATTTCGGGAGAAATATCGAGTTTAAGAAGATGATTATATCGATGCAAAAGAAAAAAACACGGGCATTATGCACCGTGTTTTTTCTGTCTTGTGTCTCACGGAAGGAGTGAGACGAAGTGGAAGGGATTAGATAAATACAAAAATCGTCGGCTGATATTTTATCAGCTGTGTATATTATACTATATGATAAAAGAACTTGTCTAATATGGAATCAGCATAACAGTTATTTCGCCTTGTTCAGATTTCTGTATTTCGTTACGAAGAGGGCGATGCGCTCCAACGCCTTATGCAGGATTTCTTCACTGTAAGCATAGGAGCAACGGATATAGCTTTCGCCGCCGGCACCGAAGATATTGCCGGGGATTACGAGAACCTCCTGCTCCTCAAGCAGCTTTTCAACAAATTCCATGCTGGAAAGGCCGGTTTCCTTGATGCAGGGGAAAACATAGAAAGCGCCTTCGGGCTCATACAGCGGCAGCCCCATCTTGTGGAAGCCGTCAATCATAATCTGACGGCGGCGGCTGTATTCGGCAACCATATTGTCAACGTCCTGACGGCAGTATTTTAGTGCCGCAATCGCGCCGTACTGTGCCGTAACGTTGGGGCAGAGCACAACATACTGATGCAGGATGTTCATAGCGTTGATGATTGCTGCCGGTGCCATGATATAGCCAAGACGCAGGCCGGTCATAGCGTAGGCTTTGGAGAAGCCGTTGAAAATAATAGTGCGGTCGCGGAATTCCGGGAAGGAGGTAAACATGGTGTGTGTTTTGCCGCCGTAGGTAAGATGAGCATAAAGCTCGTCGCTGATGACAATCAGGTCATGCTTCACAGCCCAGTCACCGATTGCCTTAATCTGTTCCTTGCTCATAACAGCGCCGGTCGGGTTATTGGGATAGCCAAGCATAATAGCCTTAGTTTTGGGCGTAACAGCCTTTTCCAAATCTTCGATAGTAGGCACAAAGCCGTTTTCCTGATAAGTTTCTACGGAAACAGGCTTACCGCCTGCCAGAATAACGCAGGCCTTGTTGGCAACGTAGCAGGGCTCGGGAAGAATAATTTCGTCACCGGGATGCATAATGGTAGTAATAGTGGTGTACAGTGCTTCGCTGACACCGACGGTTACCATGATTTCGGTTTTCGGGTCGTATTTAACGCCGTAGTTTTTATGGATATCATCCGCAATTGCTTCGCGCAGCTCCAAAAGGCCGAGCGTAGGAGTATAGCAGCTTTTGCCTTCGCAGATGCTGTTGATTTCGGCATCCTTGACAGCCTGCGGAATATCAAAATCGGGTTCGCCTACGCTGAGAGGCACAATGTTGGGGTTAGCGGCCATAATATCAAGAAACTTTGCCAGACCGGAGGGAGGCAGTGCTTTAATAAAGGGAGAAACAGCAGCATCAAAATTATAGGACATAAAAATACCACCTTTCATAAAAAGCTTGTCGATAAAGCGCTCTTGTCCAAACTGACACTTTTTCCACAATCTCTATCTGTTTACTATATTACTGTAGCAGATATTTTTGCCACTGACAAGGGAAAGCGCAGTGTATACATTTTACGTGGCAGATTTAGCATTTTTCTGTATAAAATTTAACATATAATAACTAGATATAGCGTAAGCTACTTGCAAGACTTGTCAACAGATGCTATAATAAGGATAGCCAAAATAAGTATGACTTGTGAAAGAGTGGGTTTAAAGCCCGCTCTTTCCGCTTATTACGATGTTTCTGACGCATTTGCGGCTGAGGCAGGTGTTGGCCGTAAGGTTAATACAGAAAGAAAAACTTAATATGGAGGTGAAAATGATGCAGGCAAAAGAAGTTGAAGCACTGATTACCGCAATGGTAGAACCCCTTCTGCAGGATACCGGGCTTACTCTGGTTGATGTAGAATATGTGCGTGAAAAGGACTGGTACCTACGGATTTTTCTCGATAAGCCTGGTGGAGTTGAAATTGATGACTGCCAGATGGTGAGCGAAAAGCTGACGGAGATTTTGGATGCAGAGGATCCTATTCCTGACAAATACTTTTTGGAGGTTTCTTCTCCGGGCATTGACCGTCCGCTGAAGAAGGACAAGGACTTTGAAGCTGCCTACGGCACCAAGGTTGACATTATGTTCTATACTCCGTGGGAGGGAATGAAAAATCTGACCGGCATTCTGGTAGCACATGATGACGAAGCTGTACAGGTTAAAAAGATTATTAAAGGTAAGGAATTCAAAAATCCTGACCGCATTGAACGTAGGCTGATTGCGAATATCAGACCGCATATAGACTTTTAATTTAAGAAATAGGAGGCTTATTAAGTGAACGCAGATTTTATCTCAGCAATCCAGGAATTAGGAAAGGAAAAGGGTATTGACCCCGAGCTTTTGTTCCAGGCTGTTGATGACGCTTTGGTTGCCGCTTACAAGAAGAACACCGGCACAAACCAGAATGTCCGTGTTGAAATGAATAAAGAAACCGGCGAAATCCATGTATATGCTCAGCGCACTGTTGTTGAAGGCGAGGCTGACGGCATTAACGAAATGACTCTGGAGGATGCTCAGGCAATCAACCCGCAGTATCTTGCAGGCGACATCGTAGAGGTTGAGGTTACACCGAAAAACTTCGGCCGTATTGCTGCCCAAAACGCTAAGCAGTTTGTTGTACAGCGTATCCGTGAGGCAGAGCGCGGACAGGTATATGAACGCTTCCAAAGCCGTGCCAACGATATCGTTACCGGTATTATCGAGCGCATGGAAAACCAAAACGTTTATATCGATTTGGGAAAGGTTGAAGCCGTACTGACTCCGAACGAGCAGATTCCCGGTGAAATCTACCAATACCATGAGCGTATGAAAACCTATATTGTTGAGGTTAAGCGCACCAACAAGGGACCGCAGATTATGGTTTCCCGCACTCATCCCGGCCTGCTGAAGCGCCTGTTTGAGCTGGAGGTTCCGGAAATCCATGACGGCGTTGTTGAAATCAAATCCGTTGCCCGCGAGCCCGGTATGCGCTCCAAGATTTCCGTATATACCGCTGACAGTAATGTTGATCCGGTAGGTGCCTGCGTAGGCCATAAGGGCATGCGTGTGCAGACCATCGTTAACGAGCTGCGCGGTGAAAAGATTGATATTGTAAAATACAGTGAAGATCCGGCACAATACGTTGCCAATGCTCTGAGCCCGGCAAAGGTTGTCAAGACAACCGTTAACGAAGCAGACAAAATCTGCCGCGTTGTCGTACCGGATTACCAGCTGTCCCTGGCTATCGGCAAGGAAGGCCAAAATGCCCGCCTGGCTGCTAAGCTGACCGGCTGGAAAATTGATATTAAGAGCGAAACTCAGGCTGCCGAAGAGGCTGCTGCTGAGCCTGCTCCCGTGGAAGAAGCATGATGAAGGTAAAAAAAATTCCGCAGCGTAAATGCTTAGGCTGCAACGAAATGAAGGATAAAAAGGCTTTGCTGCGCGTTGTACGTTCGCCTGAGGGTGAGGTCAGCCTTGATCTTACCGGCAAGAAAAACGGACGTGGTGCATATGTCTGCCCCGATAAGGAATGCATTACCAAGGCCGTAAAGGAGAAACGTCTGGAGCGCGCTTTGGAAAAGCCTATCGGTGAGGATGTACTCAAGCAGCTGCTGGAGGATTTTGAACATGGCAGGCAATAATGTCGCATTTGCTTTAGGGTTGGCGCAAAAGGCAGGTAAAACCGCTTCCGGCGATGTAGCTGTGCGTGCTGCCTTAAAAAGCGGCAAGGTCAAGGTACTTGTTTTGGCACAAGATGCTGCCCCTAATTCAAAAAAGGAAATTTATTTCCTGGCAGAGATGGCAGGCGTGCAGGTCATTGAGCTGTTGACGCGCAATGAGCTGGGCTATGCAATCGGCAAAGGACCTAGAATAGCTGTGGCTATTACCGATGCGAATTTTGCCAACATGCTGTTGAAAAAATAATGATTTAAATCACAGTTGTCTGCGCAGCTTGCGCGAGCTTTGCAGATGAGTCTGCTTCTTATTATCTGGTCTGGAGGTGGATGAATGGGTAATAAAAGAATATATGAGGTTGCCAAGGATTATGGCAAACCGGTAAATGAGGTCATTGACCTATTGAAGAAAAATAATATCGAAAAAACTAATTTTAGTGCAGCTGATGACAAGGCTATGTCTGTTATCCGTAAAGCATACGATAAAAAACCAGAACCGCCCAAACCGGCGAAGACGGAAAAACGTGATGTCAGCAAACCGGCTGCTCCTGCGCGTCCGCAGGATACAGCTAAAAGAAACGATAACAATATGAATAGGAATAACGGACAGAGGAATATGCAACAAAATCAGCAACAAAATCAACGCAATAACAACAACGCTCAACAAGGGCGTAATGAAAATCGTCAGGGTGGCCGCAACGAAGGCCGTCCGCAGCAAAATCGCGGTGGCCAGCAGGGCAACCGCCAGGGTGGCCGTAACGAAGGCCGTCCGCAAAACCGCAATGGCCAGCAGGGCGGTCAGGGCAACCGTCAGGGTAACCGCAACGGCCAACAACGCCAGGGCGGTATCTTTGTAGGTCCTAAGAGCCAGCAGGGCCCGAGCGTACACGGTGAAAGCCGTGCACAGGTTAGCGGTGGCCGCAGCGAAGGCCGCAGCAGCGGTCGCAGCGAAGGCGGTCGCGATAACCGTCAGGGCGGTCGCAACGCAGGCAAGAGCCGTAAGGACAACAAGCCGCAGATTAAGGGCAGCTACGCTACCCGCGAAAGCCGTCCGAACCGCAGCGCCGGCCATCAGATGCCGGTAAACCGCGGCGGCAAGAAGCCCGCACCGAAGCAACAACAGGCTCCGGTAGAAATCGTTCGTCCGACCTACGTTGAAATCGGCGAATCTATCAATGTACAGGAATTTTCCAAGCTCATTAAGCGTGAGGTTAATGAAGTAATCAAGGCTCTCTTCATGCTGGGCGTAATGGTTACCATCAACCAGGATATCGATTTCGATACCGCACAGCTTATCGGCGACAACTTCGGAGTAGAGGTTGGCCAGAAGGCTCCGGAAGAGGATCCGACCGAGATTCCCGAGGTTGACGATCCGCCTGAAAAACGCGTTCCGCGTCCGCCGGTTATTACTGTTATGGGCCACGTTGACCATGGTAAAACATCCCTGCTGGACGCTATCCGCAAAACCAACGTTACTTCCCGCGAGGCCGGCGGTATTACCCAGCACATCGGTGCTTATAAGGTAAACTACCAGGGCAAGCAGATTGTATTCCTGGATACCCCGGGCCATGAGGCTTTCACAGCTATGCGTGCCCGCGGCGCACAGGTAACTGACGTTGCAATTCTGGTTGTAGCAGCAGATGACGGTGTAATGCCGCAGACCATCGAGGCTATCAACCATGCTAAGGCTGCAAAGGTACCTATCATTGTAGCTATCAATAAAATCGACCGTCCGGGAGCAAATCCGGATCACGTTAAACAACAGCTGGCAGAGCATGAGCTCATTCCTGAGGATTGGGGCGGCGACACCATTATGGTTCCTGTTTCCGCACATCAGAAAACTGGTATCAGCGACCTGCTGGAAATGATTCTGCTGGTTGCTGAAATGCAGGAGCTGAAGGCTAACCCGAATCTGCCTGCTCACGGCACCATCATCGAGGCACAGCTGGATAAAGGCCGCGGCCCGGTTGCTACCGTACTGGTACAACGCGGTACTCTGCATATCGGTGATACCATTATTGCCGGCACCTCCTATGGTAAGGTTCGTGCAATGATCAATGACCGTGGCGAAAAGGTTAAGAAGGCTCTGCCTTCTACCCCTGTAGAGGTACTGGGCCTGAATGATGTACCGGCTGCCGGCGATATTCTGGACAGCACCGATGAAAAGACTGCCCGCGGCGTTGCTGAAAAACGTATCGCCAAGAAGAAGGAAGAGGAAATCAAGCTGAACTCCAAGGTTTCTCTGGATGACCTGTTCCAACGCATTAAAGAAGGCGAAATCAAAGAGCTGAACATCGTTGTTAAGGCTGACGTTCAGGGAACCATCGAAGCATTGAAGGCATCCCTGGAAAAAATCAAAAACGATGAGGTTAAGGTTGCCGTTGTCCATGCAGGCGTAGGCGCTATCACCGAATCCGACGTAATGCTGGCATCCGCTGCCAACGCACTGATTATCGGCTTTAACGTTCGTCCTGACGCTAACGCGCGTAAGGCTGCCGAAACCGAGAAGGTTGACGTACGCACCTACCGTGTTATTTATGACGCAATCAACGATGTTGAGGCTGCTATCAAGGGTATGCTTGCTCCTAAATTCAAAGAGGTTATCCAAGGCCGCGTAGAAATCCGTCAGCTGATTACTATTTCCAAGCTGAAGATTGCAGGCTGCTATGTAGTTGAAGGCAAGGTTACCAACAGCTCCAAGGTTCGTGTTGTCCGTGACGGCATCGTAGTTCACGAGGGCGTTATCGAATCTCTGCGCCGCTTCAAGGACGATGTGAAGGAAGTTGCCCAAGGCTTTGAATGTGGTATTACTTTAGAGAAATTCAGCGACCTTAAAGAGGGCGATATCTTTGAAGTATACGACATGGAAGAAATCGCAGTAGAATAGTCTGCCGCATAAGGCACATTGCGTAGGAATGCCGGCCGCATACGCCGCATTCCCCGCAGCTGCTGCCTGTACGTCAGTCTGTATCTATATATAGAGGAAAAGAAAATGGCAAGACTTAGAGTAGAAAAAGTACAAGAGGCCATCAAGCATGAAATCAGCAAAATGCTGCTGCATGATGTCAAGGATCCGCGCATTCAGTTTGTTACCGTAACAGGCGTGGAGCTGACAGATGATATGAGCTATGCAAAGATTTTCATCAGCATGTATGGTCCCAAGGATAAACAGGATGAAACCTGGAAGGCTCTGAACAAGGCATTAGGCTTTATGCGTACGGAAATTGCCAAACGCATCCGCCTGCGCTTTGCACCGACCCTGATTCTGCAGAAGGATACCTCCGCAGAATACAGTGCGCATATTCAGAGCATCTTAGATAAGATTAAGCAGGAAGAAAAGCCTGCAGCCGAGGAAGCAGAGCATGAGTAAGGAGCTTAGCCTGCAGGAAACAGGCGCTATGCTGCTGGCGGCAGAAAAAATCGTGCTGTGCACCCATGTAAGCCCGGATGGTGACACCCTGGGCTCCACTTTGGGACTGGCACGCTTTTTGCTGGCACAGGGCAAGCAGGTTACTGTTTTCTGTGATGACGTTATCAACAAAAGCTTTAGCTTTTTTCCCGGTATTGAATTGTGTGAACGCCCGGTAGAGGGCAGCAAGCTGCAGACGGATTTGCTGGTAGTTATTGATGCCAGCTCCTTTGACCGTATTGGTCTGGTGTCCGAGGTTGTGGAAGCCAAAACGCTGCTGAACATCGACCACCATATTTCCAACGAACGCTTTGCCGATTATCTCTACTTGGATGCCAAGGCAGCAGCCGTGGGCGAGGTAATGTGCGATCTGTTCATGGCTATGCAATGGCCATTTGATAAGGAAATTGCTACCTGCTTTTACACGGCAATCAGCACAGACTGCGGCTCGTTCCGCTATGCCAACACTACGCCGAAAACTATGCGTAATGCTGCCAAGCTGCTGGAATACGGCGTGCAGCCTAACGAAATCAGCGATGCACTGGACGTGCGCTCCCGCGATACGGTAGAGCTGCTGGCCAAGGTACTGCCTTCGCTGACCTTCGCTTATGAAGGCAAAATTGCTTATCTCACAATTACCAACGATTTATATGACAAGGATGTCCAGACCGACAGCTTTGTGTCCTACCCGCGCTATATCGAGGGCGTTGATGTAGCTATTATGTTCAAGGCCGTTGAACCGGCGGTAACGCGTGTGAGCATGCGCTCCAAGAGCGTTGACGTATCCGCTGTGGCTGTAGCCTTCGGCGGCGGCGGTCATCTGCGGGCAGCAGGCTGTACGATTTATGCACCGGTAGAGGAGGCTCGCACTCAGCTGCTGGAGGCATTGGGCAAATTGGTTTAATATGGACGCAATTTTTAATGTATTAAAACCACCACAGATGACATCACATGATGTTATCGGCTTTTTGCGGCGCGTGCTTAACACAAAGAAAATCGGACATGGGGGAACTCTTGACCCTGACGCGGCAGGAGTTCTTCCTGTTTTTGCGGGCAGTGCGACCCGTCTGCTGGAATTTGCCGTGGAAGGCCGCAAGGAATATATTGCCGAATTTACGCTGGGAGCGCAGACTGTTACCGGCGATGACAGCGGCGATGTTGTCAAAACGATGCCTGTGTCTGCATTCGGCAAACAGGAGCTGGAAGCGGTGCTGGCGCAATTTACCGGCAAGCAAATGCAGCTGCCGCCGATGTATTCGGCAATCAAAATCAATGGCAAAAAGCTGTATCAGCTGGCTCGTCAGGGCGTAGAGGTGGAACGCACCGCACGTCCGATTGAGGTCTATAAGCTGGAGCTTCTGCATTATACGGCAAACAGCTTTACCGTGCGCGTGGCCTGCTCCAAGGGCACCTATATCCGCGTTCTTGGTGAAGATTTGGCAACGGCGCTGGGAACCTGCGGTACGATGAGCTTTTTGCTGCGCACGCAGGTGGGAGCCTACACGATTGACAAGGCCTGCACGCTGCAGGAAATCGCGGAAAACCCCGAGGCCTGTGCCGCAGAGCCGCTGACTGCCGTTGCCGAGCTGCCCAAGCTCAAGGTGAACGCCCGTCAGGCGGCGCGCATTACCAACGGTGTACGCACTACGGTGGCGCAGACTGCCGACGGCAGATACGTTCTGTTGGGGCCGGGGGATGAATTCTTAGGCATCGTCCGCTGTGAGCAGGAGCGCCTGCAGGCAGAAAAAATCTTAGAGCATTACCCGATGCCAGAGGAATAAGCATGGAGATTATTACTTCTTTAGAACAACTGCATAAATTTTCCGCTCCCTGTGTGGTAGCATTGGGTACCTTTGACGGTTTGCATCGCGGTCATCTTGATGTAATTGAAACCGCAAGGGATAAGGCGCATGAATGTAATTCGCAGCTGGCGGTATTTACCTTCAGCAACCACCCCTTTGAATGGATTCGTCCGGGCATGGTGCCGCCGGCGCTGATAACAGGCGCGCAAAAGCAGGAGCTTTTGCAGCAGCTTGGCGTGGATGTGCTGGTTGACATTCCCTTTAATCAGCAGGTTGCGGACCTTTCGCCGCAGGAGTTTTTGCAGCGCTTGCAGCAGCTTGATTACAGATGTCTGGTAGTCGGTGCCAACTTCACCTATGGCTGCCGCGGACAGGGGACTGTCTATACTCTGGCTGCTTCCGCCAAGGCCATGGGCTTTGAGCTGGTTGTGCGCGAGCTGGTAAGCGAGGGCACAACTGTTATCAGCAGCACCGCTATCCGTCAGCTGATTGCCGCAGGCAAGGTAGCAGAGGCTGCTGCTATGCTGGGGCGCAGCTACAGCATCAGCGGCACGGTGGCGCACGGCAACGAGCGTGGCAGACTGTTGGGATATCCTACGGCCAATATCGAGCTGGAGGATGCTCATGTTGCGGTTCCTCTGGGGGGAGTGTATGCTGTGCGGGTAATTGTCAACGGCAAAAGCTATCACGGCATGGCCAATATAGGTTACAATCCGACCTTTGGTGATGTTGCCAACCCGCGTCTGGAAACGAACATCTTTGATTTTACCGGTGACCTTTACGGTAAGCAGCTCACGGTGCAGTTTGTGCAGCGCATCCGCGGCGAGGTAAAATTTGCCGGCATTGAGCAGCTCAAGCAGCAGCTGGCGCAGGATAAAAACGACTGCGAAGCGGCATTGCGGTAAATTAAAGCTGTTTTTATAAAAATCTTTACAAAATACTTGCTATACAGTGGCAAGATATGGTATACTATCATAGTATTTGAACCAAGGCCTGGCAGTTCGATTCTCCAACGGCTGCTACGCTTATGGCAATTTAAAATTTTAGGAGGAAACAAAAAATGTTAACTAGCGAAGCTAAACAAGCAGTAATTCTGGCAAACGCACGTCATGAAGGTGACACCGGTTCTTCTGAGGTACAAATCGCAGTTCTGACCGAACGCATTAAATATTTGACCGAGCATCTGAAAGAGCACAAAAAAGATCATCATTCCCGTCGTGGCCTGCTGAAACTGGTAGGTAAACGTCGTGGCCTGCTGAACTACCTGGCTAGCAAAGACATCGAGCGCTATCGTGCAATCATTGCTAAACTGGGTATCCGTAAATAATCCGGTTTATGCTGAAAAGTCCGTCCGTAAGGGCGGGCTTTTTTTGTGCTTGCGTTTAGGTTAAAGAGGAGTATCTCGTGCAATAGTATTAAAAATAATTAACACTAATGCGAAAATCACTCATAGTGTTAAAATAAATTAATACTATCGACGAAATGTGCGATAGTGTTAAAAATAATTAACACTGTTGCGGAGGGGAGTGGGTTGGGGATTTGAAAAAAATAGAATTAAGGATGAGTATAAGTATGTTAATCAGTCGATTCTATTACGAGAAAAGTGCACTAGGTGAAAAAGTTCGTAATAGAAAGTGGCGATGAAGCAGCAAAAAGGCAATTCTATTACGAGAAAAGGGAAAAAGTTCCCGAATCTCGTAATAGAAAATATGCTTAAGCTTGCTTAAGGTGCTTAATAATGCTATACTTATTACGAGAAAAGTGCACTAGGTGAAAAATCTCGTAATAGGAGTGTGTGGAATGACAGAAATTAAACGAGATCTTTATCTGCAAAAGCTTATAGACCGTAAAGAAAACGGAGAGATTAAGGTTATTACCGGTATTCGCAGATGTGGCAAATCATATCTGTTATTTAATCTGTATTACAATTACCTGCTGCAAAACGGAGTAGATAAGGATTGCATTATACGCATAGCTTTAGATAGTCCTGAATGGGAAGATATGCTTAATATTCAGATGCTTAATGAGTATATTAAAAGCAAGATAGTCCCAGAGAAAATAAACTATGTTTTTCTTGATGAGGTGCAGTTTGTTGATGGCTTTGCAAAGCTATTGAATGGATTAAATCGCTACAGTAATCTTGATATTTATGTTACCGGTAGCAACTCTAAGTTTTTGTCTACTGACATTTTGACAGAGTTTCGCGGGCGTGGCGATGAAGTACGCGTTTATCCCTTGAATTATGCAGAATTTGTTTCAGCATTTGAAGGAAGCAAAGAAGAAGCATGGAAGAATTATTATACTTATGGTGGTTTGCCACAGATTTTAGCTCGTAAAAAGGATGAGCTAAAAGCAAAATATTTGAGAGATTTGTTCAGCAAGGTGTATTTGGCTGATATAGTAGAGCGTAATAGCTTGCGTGGCGATGTGGTTATGGATACCTTGGTAAATATTTTGGCTTCGTCCGTTGGTTCTTTGACTAATCCTTCCAAGTTAGCCAATACTTTTGCCAGCAAAGGTATTAAGGTCAGTGATAAAACAATCGGGGCATATATTGATTATCTGCAGGATGCTTTTTTAGTGAATAAAGCGGAACGATATGATATTAAAGGCAGAAAGTATATTGCTTCACCATTCAAATATTATTTTACTGATGTTGGCTTACGCAATGTACGTTTGAATTTTCGTCAACAGGAAGAGAATCACATTATGGAAAACATTATTTATAATGAATTGCTGGTGCGTGATTTTAATGTTGATGTCGGAATTGTAGAGTATCGTACCAAAAATGCTGAAGGAAAGCAGGAAAAGGTGAATTTAGAGGTTGATTTTGTTTGCAATAAGGGAAGTCAGCGCTTTTATATTCAGTCCGCTTTTTCCATTCCTGATAGGGAAAAGATGAAGCAGGAGCAGAATTCCCTTGTCCGTATCAATGATTCGTTTAAAAAGATTATCGTGGTTAAGGATGATATAAAGCCTTGGTATAATGAAGAGGGAATTTTGGTGTTGGGGTTGCAGCAGTTTTTACTTCAGCCTGAAAGTATGCTTTTGTGATTCTATTACGAGAAAAGGGAGAAAATGCCAAAATCTCGTAATAGAAAAAGAGCCTTCATCAACAAAAGTGGTAGAACAATACCAAACAAAAACTTGGCTGACAGCCATAATAGATTATGGAAGCTATTAATTGACTGAGATATGAAGAAAGAAGTTTGGCTGAATAGGCAAATCTGAGTACCTATAAGATTAACAAAATGCATCTAGGTGAGAATGTAACTACGAAAAGTGATATGTCCGTTTTTATGGACTAGACCTGTGATAAACTTGCATTTATAATAATTGTATAAACGCAATCTTTTTATAGATAAGGAGACTGGAAATGATTGATTTTGCTCCAGGCATGAGAACCATTATTCGTGACGAGGAATGGATGGTAAAGAAAATTGAAACGAATAGTCTTGGTAATAAGACTTTATACTGCGTTGGTATTTCTCCATTAGTTAAGGATAGAGAGGCGATTTTTCTTACGGATTTGGAACAGGTTCAAATCGTTGATCCTGCGGAAGTAAAATTGGTTGCGGATGCTTCTCCTTTCTACAAACGGGCACTATTATATCTGGAGAGCCAATGGCGTCAGCAAATTCCTACTGATGCAAATCTACATATTGGCCATCAAGCTGCTATGGACTTGATGCCCTATCAGCTTGACCCTGCAAAGCTTTCTTTGCAACGTCCAAGGCAGAGAATTCTTATTGCGGACACTGTAGGTCTCGGTAAAACTCTGGAAGCGGGTATTTTGATGTCAGAGTTAATTGCTCGTGGCAAAGGTAAAAAAATACTGGTTGTTACTGTTAAGAGTATGATGACGCAGTTTCAGAAAGAAATGTGGAACCGCTTCACCATTCCTTTGGTACGCCTTGATTCCAAACGGATTCAAAAGATTCGTGCCAACTTGCCGTCGAATTATAATCCTTTTTTCTATTATGACAAGACAATTATATCTATCGATACCTTAAAGCGAGATGTTGAGTACCGTACTCATCTGGAAAATGCATATTGGGATATTATCGTAATCGACGAAGCGCAGAATGTTGCAGAACGTGGAGATCATCAGGCGCAGCGTTCTCGTCTTGCAAAGCTTCTTGCAGATCGTAGTGATACCATGATAATGCTGTCAGCAACTCCTCACGATGGTAGAGCAAAGAGCTTTGCATCTTTGATGAATATGCTTGACCCGACTGCGATTGCAGACCCGAAAAATTATACCCCGGAAGATATTAAAGGACTTTGCATTCGTCGTTTTAAGAAAGATGTCAAAGATCAAGTCAGTGGTTCTTTCTTGGAAAGAACAATCACACTTGAGCGTTGCTGTGCATCTGCAAAAGAAGAATACGCTTTTGATATTTTTGCTGAAATGCAACTAGAGATGGATTTAGGTAAGACCAAAGGCACAGGGCAGCTGTTTAAGACCAGCTTGGAAAAATCCCTGTTCTCCAGCCCGGCAGCTTGTATAAAGAGTATAGAAGCACGCTTGAAAAAACTATATAAAAAATATGCCGCAGATGACATCAAAGATATTCGTCTGCTTGAAGATTTGAAAACTGACTGGAGGCGATTACTCCTGCGGATTTTACACGTTATCAGAAACTCCTTGCTCTCCTCAAGAGTAAAGAATACGCTTGGAATCCGGCTGATAGCGGTGATCGTGTAGTCATTTTTACTGAGCGTATCGAAACCATGAAGTATATTGCCGAAAGACTTCGCCAAGATCTTGGCTTGAAAGCAAACGTTATTCAGGAGATTTCCGGTGGAATGAGCGATGCTGAACAACAGCGTATAGTTGAAGATTTCGGTCGTACTGAATCTCCGGTTCGTGTTTTAGTAGCATCTGATGTTGCATCTGAAGGTTTAAACCTTCATTATTTGAGCCATCGATTGATTCATTTTGACATTCCTTGGTCTTTGATGGTGTTCCAACAGAGAAACGGCAGAATCGACAGATATGGTCAGCAAAAGCGCCCGGATATTCGTTATATGCTTATCGAGAGTGATAACAAACGTATCAAGGGTGATATGCGTATCATCGAAATTTTGGTTACGAAAGAAGAGCAAGCTCTGAAAAATATCGGAGATCCTTCAATGTTACTTGGTAAGTTTACCATAGAAGACGAAGAACTTGTTGTAGCTGAAACTATCGAAGCCGGTTCAGATTCAGATGCTTTTGAAAAAACTTTGGATGCTGGCGAAGATGACTTTGATCCATTTGAAGCATTGATGGCAGCGGTAAGTGAAGCAGAAGATGATGATGAGATAAAATCGGAGATTGTTTCGGATGAGACCTTGTTCTCGGATATGGAATATTTGTATCAGGCACTCACATATCTGAATCAGACAGAAAATCATCCTGTTGAAAGGTTGAAAACAGTTTCCGGTTTAGATATCAAGTTGACTTCTGATATGGAACGACGCTTGAAAGCACTTGTTCCGGAAGAAGCATTTCCGCAGGGAAACACTCTCCGTGTTTCTGATGACAAAGCTTTCTGCATGGAACAGATGCGAAGCAGTATGCAGAAAAACATGGACGAATTCGCTTGGCCGACTACTCAGTATTTATGGAAACTTCATCCAGTTCTGAGTTGGGTTAATGACAAAGCAAGTTTGTTATTTAAGAGAGAAGAAGCCCCTATTATTGGACTTCCCGGAGTGTTGAAAGCTGGCGAAAGCATTTATATTGTAACCGGCAGTATACCTAATTTGAAGTCAACTCCTTTGGTTGATGAATGGTTTGGCTTACTGTATCAGGATGGCAATTTTGTTAAGGTGCTATCCATGAATGAAGTGGTGCAGAAAGCAGGATTAAGCAATCCCAAGATTCCGAATACGAATTGCATCGGTGAAGATGAAATTTCTGCAGCAAGCTTCTTGCTGAGAGATGTAATTTCCCATGCAAAAATACATTTGAATGAACATTACAAGAGATACCAGTCGGAAATGAATCCGTTACTGGAAGAAGAAGTTAGTAAGCTGATTGAGCTTCAGGAGAAGCATAAGGAATACTACCAGCAGACCCTGTTCGAACATGAACGAAAGTTGCAGGAACAGGAGCGCCGGGTAGATGAACTCTTTGATCAGTTTATGAGCTGGGTGAAAGAAACTTTGACAATACAGAACAACCCATACATCAGAGTTGTATCTGTGCTGATAGGGGTATCGCAATGAGCATAGATTTAACAGGTATCACTAATAAAAACGAATACTATACCAACCATTATTTTTCTACTGTATTTGAAGAAAATACGAGTGCTGCTATCAGCGGTTGGAACACAGCCGCAAGAGAGTCAGAAGAAGTCAGAACGCCATGGTCGCTTCTGCGTCAGAATGCCAGACAGTATTATGCTGCACATGATAAATTTGTTCGTTCTTCTGTAAACTTGCAAGTTCTTGCCAATATAAAGATGTTGGCAGACAGTTACTTAAAATCTTTGGGCTATCCGGAAGCAAAGTCTGAAGTCGTAACAGTGGATGAATCTTTGTCGGTTCCTGTTTATCTTGAAATGACAAAGAGCAATGGAGCACCATTGCTGTGGGTATTGTTATCAGCATCTAAAGAATCGGATGCAGGCATTATGGAGAGCTTTGTGTTTAATGCCGGCGATATAGATGACGATGCTGCCGGTGCGCTCAACAAGGGAGTTCTTGGTGAGCTGGCAAATGAGGATTTGGTTACAAAAATCCTCTTTGGCTCTGCTGAACCTCTTCGTTTTATCATGCTTATAGGTATGAATCAGATTGCTCTTATTGACCGCAACAAGTGGAATGAAAAGCGGTATCTTCAGTTTGAGCTTGAGGAGATTTTCTCTCGACTGGAAAACACAACTTTGCAGGCAATGGCTGTGCTTCTCCATAAGGATTCTCTTTGCCCTGATGATGGAAAAATTTTGTTGGATGAATTGGATGAGCAGAGCCAGAAGAATGCTTCCGGTGTATCACAAGACTTGAAATACGCTCTTCGTGAAAGCATTGAATTGCTTGGCAATGAAGTCCTTTACGATATGAAGACACGCCTTGGACGTGATCTTGATGCAGAGCCTGTAGATGCAGGACAGTTGACTTTAGAATGTCTGCGTTATATGTATCGTATGCTGTTTGTACTCTTTATTGAGTCCAGACCGGAACTTGGCTATGCACAAATTAAAGCACAGAGCTATTACTCCGGATATTCTCTGGAAAGTTTGCGTGATATTGTAGATAACATTCGTGATGATGTCAATGAAGTCGGTGATGGTTATTACCTGCATGAGACTCTGGCAAAGCTTTACGAGCTGATTTATAACGGCTATCCGAAAACGGAAGACGAACTGAAAAAAGCGACAGGTTCCGACAGCCTGCATGATATGTTCCTGATTGCTCCGCTGAAGGCGCATATCTTCGATCCGGAATATACTAAGATGATTACTGCGGCCAAGCTGCGAAACAGCTGTATGTTGCGTATCATTGACCTTATGAGCTTGACAAGGACTACAGGAAGAAAAAATAGTCGCCGTGGCCGTATTTCTTATGCAAATCTGGGAATCAACCAGATGGGCGCGGTGTACGAGGCACTTCTTTCCTATCGTGGTTTTATTGCCGAACACGATCTTTATGAAGTAAAGAGAGCCGGTGACAGCTTCAACGAACTGGACGTCGGTTACTTTGTATCTGAATCTGAGCTTGACCAATATACCGAAGATGAACGTGTTCGTTATGAACATGGTGAAAAAAAGGGTAAGCTCCGTATGTATGAAAAAGGCACTTTCATTTATCGTCTGGCGGGTAGAGAGCGTGAGAAATCCGCATCCTACTATACACCAGAGGTTTTGACCAAGTGTCTGGTTAAGTATGCCTTAAAGGAGCTTCTTGAGGGAAAAGCTGCGGATGAAATTCTTAAACTGACTATCTGCGAGCCTGCTATGGGTAGTGCTGCGTTCTTGAACGAAGCAATCAATCAGTTGGCAGAAGCCTATATCTCTCGTAAGGAGAAAGAAACTGGTGAGATTATAAGCTATGAAAAGAGATTTAATGAGTTGCAGAAGGTTAAGATGTTCATTGCCGACCGTAATGTTTATGGCATTGACCTGAACCCTGTTGCTGTTGAACTGGCAGAGGTTTCTCTGTGGCTGAACACTATTTATGAGGGTGGCTTTGTACCTTGGTTTGGCACACAGCTGGTGAATGGGAACTCCCTGATTGGTGCGAGGAGACAAGTATATCGTATCGAAAGTGCTCAATCCACCTCTAAAGGTATGCGTTGGTATGAGTTGGAGCCGGAGCGAGTGCCTTTGGGAACAAAACGTATGCCGAAAAAACAGGTCTATCACTTCCTGCTTGGCGATCCAGGAATGTGCAGCTATTCCGATAAAGTCATCAAACAGTTGGAGCCTGCAAACATCAAGGCTATGAAAGATTGGAACAAGAAGTTTACCAGTCCCGTTACTGATGATGATATTGTTACTTTATTGCGACTATCTGCGGCGATTGATAAGCTGTGGGAAGCGCAAATTCGGTTACGCAAAGAAGTAGATGCTAAGACACAGGATTCTCTCTCTATCTTTGGCTATACTGATGATTCAGAGGATTCGCATACTACGATTCGCCAGAAAGATAAAATCTTTAGCGAACTATATAAGAGCGAACACATGAAGAATGCTGGTCCGTATGCAAGATTGAAGTTTGCTATGGATTATTGGTGCGCACTGTGGTTCTGGCCTATTGATAAAGCGGATTTGCTTCCTACGAGAAGTGAGTTTTTGTTTGATATGGGTCTGATTCTTGAAGGAACTATGGAATCTGTGAATGTTACGGATTCTGTCAAGGGCGGTCAGCTTTCGATGTTTCCGACTGCAATAGAGCAGATGGCAATGGATATTATCGATACTTACGGTACGGATACAATTGTGGATATTCCTCGTCTGCGTCAGGAAAATCCAAGACTGGATTTAGCTGCAAGAATTGCTGAACAGAACAAGTTCATGCATTGGGAGCTTGAATTTGCAGACTTGTTTGCAGAGCGTGGTGGGTTTGACTTGATTATTGGTAATCCGCCGTGGGTTCTTCTCGAATGGAATGAAAAGAATATTCTATCTGAGAAAAAACCTTTATTTGAAATAAAAGATTTAACTGCAGCAGAAGTAGCTGAGCAGCGTGCAAGCGTTTTGCAGAATCAAATTACATATCAATTATACCTATCGGAATATGTATCAATGTCTGGACAGCAGTTATTTTTGAATGCAAAACAGAATTACCCTATTCTTGTTGGCATGAAAGCGAATCTGTATAAATGTTTTTTGCCCCAAGCTTGGGAGTATTGTTCTAAGCAAGGCTGTTCGGCATTCGTTCATCCAGATGGAGTTTATGATGATCCAAAGGGAGGACAGTTGCGCGAGGTTTTGTATCCTCATCTGAGAAAACATTTTCAATTCGAAAATGAATTGAATCTGTTTGAAGGAACCAATGATCATGGGCGTATGCGATTTGCATTGAATGTATATTCTAATCAGTTATCACCAGGATTTGATACAATTGCGAACGTGTTTCATCCATCAACAATTGATGAATGCTACGATAAATCTATCAAGGGGGATATTCCGGGAATAAAGGACGAAAATGGAAATTGGAATTTGAATGGCCATCCAAAACGCATTGTACGTGTTTCTCAGAAGGAATTGGCCCTATTTGCGAAGATCTTTGATGATAGTACAGAATGGAAAAAAGCACGTCTTCCGATGATTCATGCGCAACCTTTTTTGGATGCGCTTTCTGCTTTTGCAAAGCAAGGGAAAACGGTTGCATCTATTCCAGACGGCGAGATTGCATACGCTGTTATGTTTTTCGAAGCTGCGGATGTAAAAAAAGGAATTATTGAACGAAATGTTCACTTTCCTGTAGAACCGCTCGACACAATCATTTCTGGACCGCATATTGGTGTCGCTAATCCGAAGGCAAAAACATCGAGACGAGTATGTAAATCGAATGGTGATTACGACAGTATTGATTTAACAAACATAGGTGAGGACTATGTTGCAAGATGTAATTACCGAATGCATTGTTCAGCAGACAAGTACAATGATGCAATTATCAATGTACCTTGGGGAAAAAAATATCATTCTACATATCGCATTGGTATGCGCAAGATGTTAAATCTGAGCGGTGAAAGAACTCTGATTGCAGCAATTATTCCTCCGGGTGTTTGTCATATTGATGGAATCTATAGTATGACATTTACATCTGGCTTTGTTGTTATGGCTGGATGTATGGCCTCGCTACCGTATGATTTCTACATTAAAGTATCAGGAAAAGCAAATGGTTGTTATAATATTTTTTCGAGTTTTCCGATATTGAACAACTCCATTTATGCTGGTGAAATAGCAGTCCGTGCACTTTTATTAAATTGCGTAACAAGGGAATATAGTGAACTTTGGGAAAAATCTTGGATATCGACATTTACGCAAATGGCGTGGACAAAGGATGATGCACGACTCTTGCAGGACAAATTTTCTAGATTGACTCGGACGTGGAATTACGATACTCCGCTTCGTACCGATTTTGAAAGACGTCAGGCGTTAGTTGAATTAGATGTTCTGGTTGCTATGGCATTGGGTATGACATTTGAACAGCTTGTCGCAGTTTACAGAATTCAATTCCCTGTTTTGCAGCAAAATGAGGAGGATACGTGGTTCGATGCTTTCGGTCGAATTGTTTTTACAAAAAACAAGGGATTATCAGGGGTAGGATATGATAGAAAAGTCTGGGAATCAGAGTTGAAAGAATCACCAGAAGGAAAGAAGTTCTACCGTACAATTACTGACGATACCATGCCCGGCGGTCCAGTGGAACGTACAATTGAATATGTTGCCCCGTTTGACCGCTGCGACCGTGAGCAGGACTACGAGACCGCATGGAAGTTCTTTGAGGAGAAGTATGGGAAGAGATAATGCATAGATAAGAAAAAAAGAGGTTCCCTGTTTGTTCGCAATTGTGCCAGTGATGCGATAGATCAACATTACGAGGAGGAAATTGCACTCGCTGTGGCTTGTCAGAAAGAGAAAGATGTTTGCAGCGCTATTGCAGCACTTCTTGAAATAAAAACGCAAAAAAATGAGATTATGCGTCTGCTGAGTAAATTTTATGGTGTCGATAGCATTGCGGAAGCAATGGAACTTGTAACAACAGTCAAGGTGACCAATCAGATCAATGCCCTGAAAGATTACCTAAGTGAGCTTGGGATGAGCCGCGTTGAGATTGTGAATTATCTGAGGGAACATCGTGTGAGAACACAGCTTCAGACAGATCCTAAACTTCAAAACATGATAAGCGACAAATTAAAGGTGTATTTCGATAAACATTGATAGTTTTGAAACACCGAGGAGGTAAATCACTTGAACTACATAAAATGGCTGCACATAGAGGGATTTAAGAAGTTTATCTCCCTTGATGTGGAGTTCAACAAACATATGAACATTCTTGTCGGTGAGAATGAAGCTGGCAAAAGCACTATTTTAGATGCAATTAAAACTGTGTTGAATCAGCAGTATCGTAATGCTGACAAGTCAATATTGCGTGACCTGTTCAATACGCAGATGGTAGCTGCATTTAAGGCCGAACCGAGCGTTAGGACGCTGCCTCGAATCTATATCGAGGTAGAACTGGCACTTGATCCTCAGCAAAAAAACGCTTCTTACTTTTATGGAGAAGTTTATGGGCAGAAAAAGCAGCAGGTTGAGAAATTCGGCATTCGATTTGAATGCAAGTATGATGAGGAACTTGGCACCGGCATGGAACAATCCATTCAGGAAGGTAAGATTCCGTATGAATACTATACACTGACTTGGACAACATTTGCTAATCGCCCATATCAGATGATCAAAAGACCACTTAATTTCTTAGCAATCGACACAACGAGCAGCGCATCGGCTCCGTCGTTTAACTACTTCAACAGGACTTTGTTTACGAGCAGATATGATGATGCTACGAAAGCAAAGGCTAAGAATGAGTTTAGAGATAAGCTGATTGAAGCATTTGATAACCTTGGTTTGCCTGCACTTAGTGAAAATCAGAAGTTTGGTGTAGACAGCAAGAAGGTTGTTCTGGAAACGGTGTTGTCTATTTATGAAGACTCCATTGCTCTAGAAAATCGTGGTAGTGGCATGGAGAGCCTTATTAAGACACAGATTGCATTGGATAGAGCGAATGGATTGGATGTTATCTTGATGGAAGAACCGGAGAATCATCTTAGCTTTTCGACCCTGAGAACAATGCTTCAGCAGATCTCAGATCAGCAGGAAAATTCGCAGATTATCGTGGCAACTCATAACAACATGATTACTAGCCGATTGAATTTGAAAAATGTTCTATGGATCACCGAAGATGGGGTTAAAAGCCTTAATGGTGTTAGGTCTGATGTGGCTGAGTTTTTTGTCCGAGCAGATGACAACGCTTTCTTGCAGTTACTGTTATCCAAAAAGGTAATTCTAGTTGAAGGTGCGACAGAGTTTCTCCTTCTTCCCTTGTTCTATAAGCAAATCACAGATCATACCATTGAGGAAGATGGTATTTCTGTGATTTCTTGCAATGGCATTTCTTATAAGCGTTATCTCGAAATTGCAAAAGCAACGAATAAGAGAATTGCTGTTGTCACAGATAATGACGAGAAAAGTGATAGAATAGCAGAAGCGGCTTCCTTTAATCAAGCTAACGATCTACAGCACATTTTTATGGGTGCGACAGTAGATGAATGGACTTGGGAATCCTGCATTTACAAAGAGAATAAAGACACCTTGGATGGAATGATTGATGTTCAGGCAGGAGCAGCTTATAAGTTCCATGACAAGGATTACGGTGCTGTGTTGGGTAAGATGTTAAACAACAAAGTTGATATAGCATATAAAATGCTTACTTCTGGCAAAACATTTACTATTCCGCAGTACATAAAGGATGCGATTGGATGGCTAAGAGGGTAATCTTGGCAGTAGCCGGTGCGGGAAAAACCTATCATATCTGCCATGAGATAGACCCGACAAAGCGTAATTTGATACTGGCTTTTACCCACGAGAACATTTACAATATCCAAAAAGAACTATGCGATGCACATGGGTGTGTGCCTGAATTAACGACGGTATCTACTTTTGATTCGTTCGTCTATCATCAACTGGTATTACCCTATGAGCCGAGCATAGCTGAGCACTTCGGGTGTCCTGAGTTTGTTAGTCGTGGAATCTGTACAGTAGATCCTCCACCAAAAACAATAAAGAATAGCAAAGGAAAGCATGTTGCCAATCCACTTTACAAGAAAAAAGATGGGCTTGCACACTATGTCACTATGAGGGAACAATATTACTGTGCAACCCTGTCCGAACTGGTTTTACAAGTAAAGAAGAATCGAGAATCTCTTATTAAAAGAGTAGCAGCACGTCTGAAGATGTTTTATGATTGTGTGCTGATTGATGAGTTTCAAGATTTTCGAGAATATGATTATGAGTTGATTATGGCTTTGGCAAAGCAACTTGATGATGTTGTTCTTGTAGGTGATTATCATCAACATTCTGTTTCGGCTACGAATAATTCGGGAAAGCCATTCAAGAACAAGATAGGCGAAGTCAGCTATGATGATTTTGTCACAAATATTATCAGCGAAGGGTTTACTGTAGATGCTTCGACACTTGCAAAATCCCGTCGTTGTTCGAAGGATGTATGTAACTATGTCAGTCAAAAATTAGGGATTGAGATTACATCAAACGGAGATCATAGCGGAGCAGTAAAATGGATTGACGATAATCCATATTCAGTTCTGGACGATGATCGAATTATCAAGCTGGTATTTCAAGAGGCTGGTAAGTATTCATTTATAGCTCTTAATTGGTCATATTCAAAAGGAGATACCTTTGATTCTGCATGTGTGATCTTGACAGACGGTCTGGATAATCTCGATAGCGATAAGTTCAATTCTGACAGGGTAAGACCTTCAACACTTAACAAGTTGTATGTTGCAATGACACGAAGCCGTGGCGATTTGTATCTGATGAAGGCTTCGACTTTCAAAGCAATAAGAGATTCTTATATCATACAATAGCGATAAGTAATGCTGAGAGAATAAACAAAGGAGGATTGCAGTATGTTACCATCCATACTTGCTAAACAATTACAGAAAGGCATAGGGGATTATATTGAAACCACATTCCCGATGACCAACGAACCCTTCAAAGGCTCAGTTCAAAAAATGCTGGCAAATAAAGGCTCTGTTTACCATGAGCCTTATATTGCTGTGCGCCTTCCCTTCCGTGTGGCAGCGGAAATGCCAACCTGCTTTGAAGCAATTCATCCTGCATATCTTCCTTATGTGCATCAGCAAAAAGCCTTTGAGAGACTAATCGGAGATGATGGTCGCTCCACATTAGTTGCAACAGGTACCGGTTCAGGTAAAACAGAGTGTTTCCTATACCCAATTTTGGAGTATTGCTATCAGCATCGTGGCGAGCGAGGAATAAAAGCACTTATTATTTATCCGATGAATGCTTTGGCGACGGATCAGGCTAAACGTATTGCAGAGATGATTTATGGAAGTGATGAGCTCCGTGGAAATGTTACTGTCGGTATGTATGTTGGTGGTCAAGAACATACGCCTGCTCGTACTATGAGTGAACATGGAGTTATTACAGACCATGAGACAATGCTGAACAACGCACCTGATATTCTGATGACCAACTATAAAATGTTGGACTATCTGCTGGTGCGTCCGAAAGATGCTCTTTTATGGCAGGATAATGACTCTGAAACTCTGAAATATATCGCAGTTGATGAGCTGCATACATTTGATGGAGCGCAAGGCACAGATTTGGCTTGTTTGCTTCGCCGTTTGAAACGACGCCTGGGCATCTATGATGGATACCTGTGTAGCATTGGCACATCTGCAACAATGGGTTCCAAGGAAAACAACAATAATATTCTGAATTACGCAGAAGAAATTTTTGGCGAACCGTTCGATAAGGATGCAATTATCACAGAAGATCGTTTGAGCGCTCAAGAGTTCTTTGCTGGTGCTGATGTAACGGAATTTGCGATGCCAACAGCGGAGCAGGCTGTGGAATTGGAAAAGCTGTCTGCGGAGGATGAGCCTTCTGCTTATTTGCAGAGTGCGGTAAAAGACTGGCTTCCAGATTTCCCTTTTGACGTTCTTGAAGATGAAGGCAGAATCCGTCTTGGATATGAACTGATGCATCACAGCTTTATGCAATCGGTTATCAATCTGACAGGTGGTACATATTATAAAGTTTCTAAAATCGCAGAAGATTTGGCTATCCATTATCCGAATTTGAAAACTCTGCCTGATGCAACTGTGGTTATCAATTCTCTCTTTGCCTTAATTTCTCATGCGAGAACTGGCAAGGCAGGAAAGCTGCGTCCGTTTTTGAATGTTCAGGTTCAGCTTTGGATGCGCGAGCTGCGTCGTTTAGTTGCCAAAGTAGGTTCAGATGAAATCACTTATGAGATTGCTCACGATTTGAACAAGCAACAGGCAAAGCAGTACCTTCCGGTTGTAAATTGTCGTGATTGTGGTATTACAGGTTGGGTATCCGTACTCAATGAACGTAGCAATGCTACAATGACAAACCTTGAGTCCTTCTACAATCTATATTTCCGTGCAGACGAAAAAATTGTGATGATGTTCCCTCATTCTCATGAGGAACGTATTCCGGGCATGGTTCCTGCAAGGATTTGTCCCGAATGTCTGCAAGTAAAAGTCGGTGAGTATGGGACAGATGAGTGCGTTAATTGCGGTGCCGAAATGGTTGATATACTGATTCCTAATCCGATTAAGACTTCTGGCACTAAGAACCATAGACAATACGTTTGCCCCTGCTGTGGTAGTCGTCGCGGTCTTTCCTTGATGGGTCTTCGTAGTGCAACAGAAATTAGCGCAAGCATTTCTCAAATGTTTGCGTCTAAGTTTAATGATGATAAGAAGACATTGGCATTCTCTGATAATGTTCAGGACGCTGCGCATAGAGCCGGTTTTTTCAACTCAAGAACATGGCGTTTTGGCCTTAGAACCGCTATTCAAAAATACTGCACTGAGATGGGATCCGGTCAAACCATTGCAGATTTTCAGAATGGTTTTATAAAGTATTGGCATGAGCATATGACTGATGAACAGTTTGTGAGCTTTTTCATTGCGCCAAATCTAACTTGGAAGCAAGCCTATGAAGATATGGTTAACAAGCGTAACTTGGGCAAAGATAAACAAGCACAAATTCTGATGTATGAAATTGAACAGCGCATCAAATATGAAATTATGCTTGAATTTGGTCTTGCCGGCAAGATTGGACGAACTCTTGAAAAGTCTAATTGCTCTGTTATTTCCTTTGCTGTGGAAGATATTATTCAGATTGCTGATTCTGTACAGGAAAGAACCATCAATGAGCTTGGTGTATTGACAGCAGAAAATATAGACTCGTTCAAACGCATGGTTATCGGATACTTGAACTTAATGCGCACAAATGGAGCTTTTCGGGATAAAGTGTTTGACGAATATACTATAGGCGACGGTAATGGCTATATGCTGTCAAACGACAGGAATCGTTGGCTTCCCGGTCGTCAATCGGGTCGAAATACTCCTCACTTTATTGCCGAGCATATTGGTAATGGGCGATCTTCTTTCGAGTTTGATTCACCTGCTGCTAATAAGTATGTAGACTGGATTTCTTCTTGTTGTAGCGAATTGCTGGTGGATGACAGTATTTTCCAAGCAATCAGCAGATTTATTTTAGACGAAGCGGTGAAGCTGAATGTAATATCTCTGGTTCCTTCTTCTGCTAACTATAAAATTTACGGATTAAATAAGGAACGTGTCTTTATCACTGATGATGTGATGCAGATGCGGTGTGATAAATGTGGTTCTGTATATGCTGTTGCAGCAGAAAATGCAGAGCTTTGGATTGGTGCGCCTTGTCCAAGGACTGCCTGTAGTGGATTCCTCGAAGAATATGATACAGGTGAAATTAATTATTATGGTCGTCTTTACAATGCCGGTGATTTAGTTCGTATCAACGCAAGGGAGCACACTGGTTTGTTAGAGCGCCAAGATAGAGATCAGATTGAAATTGATTTTAAACGTGGCAAAGATACTCAGGAGATTTGGGACCCCAATGTATTATCGTGTACTCCAACTCTGGAAATGGGTATTGATATTGGTGATTTGTCTACTGTTATCCTGTGTAGCATGCCGCCAGCTCAGAGTCAATTCTTACAGCGAGCTGGACGTGCAGGGCGTAAGGATGGTAATGCATTGACATTGGCTGTTGCTAATGCAAGACCTCACGATTTATATTTTTATTCTGATCCCTTGGATATGATTGCGGGAGAGGTAACTCCACCTAAAATTTTCCTTCGAGCATCTGCTGTTCTGGAAAGGCAGTTCGTAGCTTTCTGCATGGATTCTTGGGTTAAAAAGGGAATTCCGGATGGTGCTATTCCTGATAAAGTTGGTGTTGTTCTGAAAAAATTGGATGCCCGCCCGGATGACATGTTTCCGTTTAATTTCTTGAATTATGTACAAAGCACATTATCTCGTCAGTTGAACTCTTTCATGCAAATGTTTGCAGCGTATCTCGATGATAGTGCAAGAGAAGAACTGCAAATGTTCGCCAGAGGAAAGGATGCTAACAACAGTCCTATGTATGTAAAAATCCTGGATGCATTCGAGGATTTGAAAAAACAACAGGATGCGTTGCGAGCAAGTGTTGATGCACTAAAAATAATGATTCGGGATTTGGAAGATAAACCCAAGGACAGTTCCTATGATGAAGAAATCAAAGAGCTAAAGCGTGAAGAAGCAGCGTTGCTTACAGTCCTTCAGGAAATTGGCAAGAAAAATATCTTTAATTTCCTGTCTGACGAGGGATTACTTCCGAATTATGCTTTCCCTGAAGCTGGTATTATCCTGCGAGCGGTTCTCTATCGTAAAGAGGATGAAGAAATATCGGTTAAGAAGAAAAAATATGAGAAATTGGTCTATGAATATAGCCGTAGTGCATCCTCTGCTATCAGCGAGTTTGCTCCTAATAACAGCTTTTATGTTGACGGTCGCAAGCTGACCATAGATCAGGTTGATTTGACTACTGCTCAGACTGCAAGATGGAGACTTTGCCCGAATTGTTCTCATGCTCAAATTGAAGAAACCGGCAAGAATACGTCGGCTTGCCCTCAGTGTGGTAATCCTGCTTGGGCTGATTCCGGACAGGTTAGAACAATGCTGAAGGTTCAAATGGTCTACTCTAACATGGATTATACCAAGAGCTTGATTAACGATGAGAGCGATGATAGAAATAATGTATTCTATTGTAAACAACTTTTGGTTGATGTAGATGAAGATCACGATATTTCCAGTGCATATCGTATGGACAACGAAGATTTCCCGTTTGGATATGAGTTTGTTCGCAAAGCAACTCTACGAGAAATTAACTTTGGTGAGAGTGACATGATCGGTGAAAAACTGTCTGTTTCCGGTATTGAAGAAGTACGCAAGGGCTTTAAAATTTGTAAGTACTGCGGAAAAATCCAGCCGGAAAACGGAAAACCTAATCATAGCTTTGCCTGCAAAACAAGAAAGATGCCTAATTTGATGCAAGCTGACGCTTATGAAGAATGCTTGTTCCTGTACCGTGAGTTTAGTACAGAGATTCTCCGACTTCTTGTTCCGGCGACTACAATGGATTCTTCTTCTGTGAAGGTAGAATCATTTGTAGCTGCATTTATGTTGGGTATGAAAGAATATTTCGGTAATGTTGATCATCTAAGGGCTACTGTCAGTGAAGTTCCTGTTCCGGATGCAGATTATCGAAAGCAGTATTTGGTCATTTATGACTCTGTTCCGGGTGGTACCGGCTATCTGAAACAGTTAATGCACGAAAAGGACGCTCTGATTGAAATTTTTGATAAGGCGCTTCATGTAATGGAGAATTGCTCTTGCAAGGATGATCCGCAGAAAGATGGTTGTTACCATTGCTTGTATGCTTATCGTCAGAGTCAGCAGATAGGTAATATTTCAAGGTCTACGGCTATCAGAATTTTGAAGTCTATTCTTTCAGGTAAAGATAATGTTCAGAAGATTGATAGAATCAATGATATTCCTGTTAATCCGTTGTTTGATAGCGAGTTGGAACAGCGTTTTATGGAAGCAATTCGCACTAAGGTTGGTGCGGCTAATGTAAGTGATACGATTCGCAATGGCAAGCATAGTTATTATATAAAGTTGGAGGATTTTGCTTGGGAAATCGAGCCGCAAGTTCTTCTTGATGCTGCCTCTGGTGTTTCGGTAGCTTGCAAACCGGATTTTGTGTTCTGGCCGGTTTCCGCACCGGATCACAAGCCTGTAGCTGTATTCACAGATGGTTTCTTATATCATAAAGATATTGTTTCTGATGATACAATTAAGCGAGAGGCTATTCGCAGAAGTGGTAATTTCCGTGTTTGGTCGCTGAGTTTCAGGGATGTTCAAAGTGTATTTGCACCACAGGGAGATTTCTATACAAATACACTTGAGGCAGAAAAAATGCCTTCTGGCAAAACTATGTATCAGAATATGATTAAGAAGCAAAAAGCAGATGTCATTGAACCGGCAAAGTCATCTTCATTTGACTTGCTTCTGGAATATCTTAAACTACCTGATGCAGAAAGAGTTTTTAATGGACAAGCGTATGCATACTCTCTGTCCTTGTTAGAACCTGCCTTGATGAAAAACAATCTTGCTTTCAATAACTGGGAGAAGAATGTAAAAGCTGTAAATGAACAGACACACTTTACTGATGTTGATTTTGTGTTCCCTGGAACCATATTTGGTAGTTGGATTCCAAGAAGTTCTAATGCACATCTGGCAATTTATTCTGCTGTTCTTGCATCTAAACTTAAAGCGGAAGGGGCTGTTGCTGTTTGCGCTGTTCTCAATGACGAAAAGGATCATAGAACAGATAAATATGAACAGGAGTGGAATGGACTTTGGAGATTTTATAACTTGATGCAATTCTCGGAAGAGTTTATAGCAGTGTCATCTGTAGGTATAAGCCACATGGATTACCTCGCATTGCCTGTTGTTGGAGAAGCTGCTGATGATTCTATTATATCTATGAGCGCAGGTGATGATACTTGGAATGCAATTAAGGAGCTTCTGTTCGATGATGATGCAAAGGCATTTGTTGAACTTGCAAAAGATGCTGGTGTACCTGCTCCTAATGAAGATGATGTCGGTTACGAAGTTGAAGGCGATGATGGAGAAGTGGTTGCTACTGTAGAAATTGCATGGCCTGATAGACGAGTTGGTTTTATGACTGCTGAACAAGCTGAAGATAAAGAGAAGCTCGAAAAATTAGGATGGAGAATACTGAGTTTACTGGATGCTGCAGATATTGATATTGCAAGCTATTTTGGAGGTGACAACTGATGACGGATAATGTTAAAGTGGCAATTTCGTCAGATTTCCTAACGGCATTTGCTCGTCTTCCGAGACAAGTTCAAGGTAAAGTAACGGAGTTCGTGAATAAATTCCGAAACAATCCGATGTCTCCCGGCATTAATTATGAGAAACTTAATTCGGGAATAGATAAGAAGATTTTTTCTGTACGTATTGATGATACTTATCGAGGTATCGTTGTTCGTCAGCAAGAAGTTGGTGTATACCTGCTTTTATGGGTAGATCATCATGATGAGGCATATCAATGGGCTGCTCGTAAAAGATGTGAAGTCAACCCGAAAACAGGCGCTATTCAGGTGTTTGATGTTCAGACTGTGGTAGAACAGGCATCTACACCTGACAAAGTTACTTTATTTGCTCTTGCTAAGGATGATGAATTGATTAAACTTGGCGTACCAGAGATTCAGCTTGATTTTGTTAGAAGTTTTATTAGTAAAGAGGATTTTTACAAAGCGGAACAATCTATGCCGCATGATGCTTATGAGCATCTTTCTTGGTTAGCGGAAGGCTTTCCTATGGAAGAAGTTCTGGAGCTTGTTTTGGAAGAACAGAACACTTCTTCTGCTAGCGATAATTTGGCGACTGCATTGGATGTTCCTACAACACTGAAATCTTTTGTTGTGGTCGATGGAGAAGATGAATTACGTCGAATTATGGCAGAACCATTGGAAAAATGGCGTGTTTTTCTTCACCCGACGCAGAGAAAAATTGCCCGGAAAGAGTATTCTGGTTCTGCAAGAGTACTTGGAGGTGCCGGCACTGGCAAAACCGTAGTTGCTATGCATAGGGCTAAGCATTTAGCATCCAAATGTGAAGGGCAGCAGAGAATTCTAATGACCACATTTACCGCAAATCTCGCAGCTGACATTAGAGATAATCTGCGCAAAATCTGCACTTTGGAAGAACTCAGAAGAATAGAAGTCATTCATTTGGATGCATGGGTGAATCAGTTTCTTCGTGAGTCCGGTTTCTCTGCTCAGATTGGTTATGACGATGCTATAAAGCCTCTTTGGGAGAGAGCTGTTTTGTTGGCAAACATTGACCTGCCGTTTGAGACTTCATTCTATGAAGAAGAGTGGAACAGGATTGTGATAGCACAAGAAGCTCTTACACTTGAAAAATATGTGAAGGCAACCAGAAATGGTCGAGGCACTAGACTTGACCGCAAAAAAAGGATGCATATTTGGAAGGTGTTTGAAAACTATCAGAATCTAATGAAAGAAAACCAAATACGTGATATAAATACTGCCATGTATGAAAGCACCAAGCTGCTTCAATCTGCGGGTAGAAAACCAAGATATGCAAGTATTATTATCGACGAAGGACAAGATTTCAGTGACAATGCATATCGCTTGATTAGAGCGTTGGCAGGAGAAGAACATCATAACGATATTTTCATAGTTGGTGACTCTCACCAGAGAATATATCGAAATCATCCTATCCTTTCTAAGTGTGGAATAAATATACGTGGTCGTAGTAGCATATTAAAAATCAACTATCGTACTACAGAGGAAATTCGCAAACAGGCTCTGCTGTTGTTGAAGGGGATTTCTTTTGATGACTTGGATGAAGGTTTTGATCTCGGAGATAAGTGTCAATCCCTCACACATGGAGAAAAACCGATAGTTGAGAATTTCGGGAATGCTAATGATGAATTTGATTTCATACTCCGTGAAGTGAAGAAGCTAAAAGATAACGGTGTTTCTCTGACTGATATATGTGTTGTAGCTCGTACCAAAAAGTTGGTTGACGACTACATTGCGCTTTTTACAAGAGCTGGGATTCGCTCCTATGCAATAAAGAGAAACAAAGTTGATGATCGTAGTTTTGATGGATTAAGAGTGGCTACTATGCACCGAGTGAAGGGACTTGAATTTAAGTATGTATTTATTGCAGCTGTGAACAACAGGATTATCCCTCTTTCTTCTGCAATCAATAAGACTGACGCCGTTTCTGAGGAGGAATCTATTACTTCCGAAAAATGCTTGTTGTATGTAGCAATGACTCGTGCGCAAAAAGGTGTTTATATCACAAGTTACGGTAGAAAATCGGAGTTCCTTGAGTAAGGATATATTACGAGAAAAGGGAGGAAATGCATAAAGCTCGTAATAGAATTCTACCCACTTCTTCTTTTTGTAAAATCTTTACACTTGCCGCTATAATAACAGGATAATAATTTTCCTCGTTGACAAATAGCAGTAACAGTAATATAATTTTTTTAATAGCAAACCATTAAGATAGAGGCGCGGAAAGCATGAGTAGGTTGTGGAGCGGGAGCTGAGAAGCATCACAAAAGGGCTAACGCCGAAGTGCAATGGCAGCCGTGTCGTTGTGCTGGGCCGTCAGTGAAAGCTGCCGGACTGTCGCTGCATTTGCAGCGGAGGGCTATCTCGGCTATGGGTGTGAATATTATTTAGCATGCTAACCGTTGAGATAGAATCCAAAGGAAATATCTCAACGGTTATTTTTATGATTAAGGAGTGAACGACATGATTCGTGTTTTGGTAAATGGTGCGCTGGGCCGCATGGGCAGCGAGGTATGTAAAAAGGTATATAGCGAAGCTGATTTGGAACTTGTAGGTGCTGTTGATATTAAGGAAGGCACTGTACATCTGGGCGACGGCGTTAAGGTAACAACTGACCTGGTTGCTGCTATTGAAGCTGCTAAACCGGACGTTGTTGTTGACTTCACCCGTCCTGATGTTGTTATGGGCAACCTGCGCAAAATGCTGCCGCTTGGCGTGCATGCTGTAGTAGGCACAACAGGCTTCAGCGATGCAGATTTGCAAGAGGTTGATGAGCTGGCACGCAAGCACAACACCAGCCTGCTGATTGCTCCGAACTTTGCGCTTGGCGCAGTTGTAATGATGAAGCTGGCATGTGAGGCTGCCAAATATTTCCCGCATGTGGAAATTATCGAGAAGCATCACGATAATAAGCTGGACGCTCCGAGCGGTACTGCTATTATCACCGCACAAAAGATTGCTGAGGTGCGTAAGGCTATGCAGCAGGGCAATCCTGATGAAAAGGAAACCATGGCAGGTGCGCGCGGCGCGGATTACGAGGGCATGAAGATTCACAGTGTCCGCTTGCCGGGTTACGTTGCTTCCCAGGAGGTTATCTTCGGCGGTCAGGGCGAAACTTTGAAAATCAGCACCGACCCGATTAACCGCGAATGCTACATGCCGGGCGTTGCGCTTGGCTGCCGCAAAATTGTTGACCAAGTAGGCCTGGTATACGGCTTAGATAAATTACTCTAAATAGTGAGGGGGAGAATTTTATGAAAAAGTATAACGTTGCTATTTTGGGCGCTACCGGTGCTGTTGGTACTGAATTTCTGAAGCTTATCGAAGAAAGAAACTTCCCGTTTGCAGAACTGCGTCTGTTGGCTTCCAAGCGCAGCGCAGGCAAGCAGATTGAATTTATGGGCAAAACATATACTGTGCAGGAGGCTACCAAGGATTCCTTCGAGGGCATTGATATCGCTCTGTTCGCAGGCGGCAGCGTTTCCAAGGAGTTCGCTCCCTATGCTGTAAAGGCCGGTGCCGTTGTTATTGATAACTCCAGCACCTTCCGTATGGACCCCGAAGTGCCGCTGGTTGTGCCGGAGGTTAACCCCGAGGATATCCTGAAGCACAAGGGCATTATCGCCAACCCTAACTGCTCTACCATTATTATGGTTATGGCACTGAAACCGCTGTATGACTTGGCACGCATTAAACGTATCGTCGTTTCTACCTATCAGGCTGTTTCCGGCGCCGGCAAGGAGGGCATTGACGAGCTCACCGACCAGACCAAGGCTTACAGCGAGGGCAGAGAGATGGAGGCACGCATTCTTCCATCCGCAAGCCTGCCGAAGCATTATCCGATTGCGTTTAACTTGATTCCGCAGATTGATGTTTTCCTTGACAATCTCTACACCAAAGAAGAGATGAAGATGATCAACGAAACCAGAAAGATTATGCATGATGACGAAATGCGCATTACCGCTACTACCGTGCGTGTGCCTGTATACCGCAGCCACAGCGAATCGGTAAACATTGAGTTTGAGCATGATTTGGAGCTGAAGGATATGGCAGCTGCAATCAATGCTTTCCCCGGCGTTCAGATGATGGATGATCCTGCCAACCAGGTTTATCCGATGCCTTTATATACCTCGGAAAAATATGACTGCTTTGTTGGCCGTCTGCGCCGCGATGAGTCTAACCCGAATACCTTTAACCTGTGGGTAGTAGGCGACCAGATCCGCAAGGGCGCTGCACTGAACACTCTGCAGATTGCTGAGGTTATGATTAAAAACGGCTGGTTAGAAAAATAATAATGCACCTCTGCGTGTAAAGACTACCTGGCGTACAGCCTGTACACCACAGCCTTTCCGGCATCCGGTACATTTTGCATTTTAATTTAAACAGATGAGGAGCAATTTACATGAAAATCATTGTACAGAAATTCGGCGGCACCTCCGTCGCGAGTGAGGAAGCCCGCGTTGCAGTTAAAAATAAGGTGCAGCAGGCTATCCGCAACGGTTACTCCCCGGTAGTTGTAGTTTCGGCTATGGGACGCAAGGGCGCTCCCTACGCAACCGATACGCTTATCGGCGCCCTGAAGGACGTTAACCTTTCCGTTAATGTGCGCGAGATGGATATGATGATGTGCTGCGGCGAAATCATTTCCGCCTGCGTAATGGCAGCAACTCTGCAAAAATTCGGTATCAACGCTATGGCGCTCACCGGCGGTCAGGCAGGCATTGTTACTGATTCCCAGTTTGGTGCTGCACGCATCAAAAACATCAATACCTCCGGTCTTATCCGTCTGCTGGAGGCAGGCATCATTCCGGTTGTCTGCGGCTTCCAGGGTATGACGGAAAACAACTATAAATTTACGACATTGGGCCGCGGTGGCAGCGACACTTCCGCTGCTGCACTGGGCGCTGCGCTCAAGGCTGATTTTGTTGAAATTTATACAGACGTTGAGGGCATTATGACTGCCGACCCGCGTATTGTTGAGAAGGCTAATATTCTGCAGCAGATTTCCTATGCTGAGGTTTGCCAGATGGCACAGAACGGCGCTAAGGTTATTCATCCGCGTGCCGTGGAAATTGCTATGGGCAGCAACATTCCCATGTATGTTAAATCCACCTTCAGCGATGCTCCCGGCACTTTGATTACCAGTGAGCGCATCGGTCAGGGTAACGGCGGCGAAATTGCAATTAACGAATCCTGCGCCAGCGGCGTTGCTCATCTTAATGATTTGGCACAGTTCCGCATTGACCTGAACCCGCAGGATATTACTGCAGGCCGCAATCTGTTCGAGGATTTGGCAGATGCAGGCATCAGCGTAGGCTGCTTGAATCTGTCCGAGAAGGAAGCAATGTTTGCAGTATTTTCTCCGGACGTAGAGCACACCTGTAAGGTGCTTGATGCAACCGGCTTTAAATATACGCTGAACGAAGGCTGCGGCAAGGTTTCCGTTGTCGGCAGTGCTATGCGTGGCGTGCCCGGCATTATGGCTACCTTTGTAACTGCGCTTGCCAGCCACAATATCGCTATTCTGCAGACTGTGGACAGCGATACTACGATTTCCGCGATTGTTAAAGAGGAGTATTTGGTGGAAGCAGTAAAAGCGTTACATGAGGCCTTCAAGCTGTAGTGTAGTCTGTGTATAAAGCACCGTCTGCGTTGTTACGTAGTTTTGACGTACCGCTAGTACGCCGTAAAAAAGATAAAATCATTTAGATAATAAGCAATATATCATAGAGAATTTTAGTTTCTATTAGTTTTAAGAGGTGGAATTACAATGAAAAAACCGTATTTTGGCAGATTATTAACGGCAATGGTTACGCCGTTCAACGCTGATGGCAGCATCAATTATGAAGCTGGTGCAGATTTTGCCGACTGGCTGTTGGCTAACGGCAGTGACGGCCTGGTAGTAGAAGGCTCTACCGGTGAAGCTGCAACCATGGACATGGATGAAAAAATTAAATTCATGCAGACCATCGTTGCACGTATCAACGGCCGTGCCAAGATTGTTGCCGGTGCAGGCACCAACTGTACTGCCAGCACTATTGATTTGGTTAAGAAAATGGAAGCCTGCGGTGTAGACGGCGTGCTCGTAGTAGGCCCGTACTACAACAAACCGACTCAGGAAGGCTATTACCAGCATTTTGCAGCCGTAGCAAAGGCTACCAAGCTGCCGATTATCGTTTATAATGTTCCGGGACGTACCGGCGGCAACATTGCTCCGGAAACTGTTGCACGTCTGGCAGCAGATTTCAGCAACATTGTGGCTATCAAAGAGGCAGCAGGCAATGTAGCACAGACTGCAGAGCTGTATCGTGTGCTGCCGGAGGATTTCTCCATTTACAGCGGTGACGACGGCCTGATTCTGCCGTTCCTGTCCGTTGGTGCCTGCGGATTGATTTCCGTTCTGGCTAATGTCAACGGCAACATACTGCAGCAATTGATGCAGGCTTACAGCGAAGGCCGCGTTAAGGATGCCGCTGACCTCAACAAGGTTATGGTGCCACTGGCTAAGGCTATGTTCATAGAAAGCAACCCTATTCCTATCAAAGCTGCCGTTACCAAGGTTACCGGTATTGAAGCAGGTGCTCCGCGTCTGCCGCTGACTCCTATCAGCGCTGCCGCTGAGGCTAAGCTGGATGCAGCTTTAAAAGCAGCAGGCATGATAAAATGAGCAAGCTAGTAGTAATTATCCAGTGCGACACAGTGCAGCAGCGTTGCTGCGGTTACAACTGTACGCACGCCTTTTACAGCCGTGAGGGCAAGTTTGCCGGTTATCCCGAGGACACGCATTATATGAGCTTCACCTGCGGTGGCTGCTCCGGCGGTGCACTGACGGTTAAGCTGGAGAATCTGGCGAAGCGCCTGCGCCGCTTTAAGGAGGATGGGCAGGATATTTGCGTACATCTTTCTACATGCATGGTATCGGATAATTCGCATAAGCCGCCATGTCCGCATCTTGATTACATCCAAAAGATTTTAACGAAAAAGAAGCTTACCAATATTGTTCATGGTACTTATATTTCCAAAACGGCAACCAGACGCCGTGAGGAAGGTATCTATAAGGAATTTGAATAAGCTTTGTTTAAGCAAATGAAAAACACCCTGCGTATTGCCGTTGGCAATGCGTAGGGTGTTTTATGTTGGAGAGTATTATTTGAAAAGATACAGCAGATAGCCATAGCCTTCGGCTTCCATCTGTTCGTAGGGGATAAAGCGCAGGGAAGCACTGTTGATGCAGTAACGTACACCGTTGGGTGATTCGTGGTCACCGGTGAAAACATGGCCTAAATGCGAATCGCCGCTGCGGCTGCGCACCTCGGTGCGTACCATACCATGGCTTGTATCCTTGCGTTCAACTATCAAGGGTGCTTCAATAGGCTTGGTAAAGGCGGGCCAGCCGCAGCTGCTCTGATATTTGTCGGTTGAAGAAAAGAGCGGTTCGCCGGTGACGATATCAACATAAATGCCTTTGGCAAATTTATCCCAAAATTCGTTGTGGAACGGTCGTTCGGTACCGTTTTGCTGTGTTACCTGAAATTGTTCTGCAGTAAGCTTATCGCGTATAGTTTCGGCAGCAGGTTTTTTATAGGCACCGGCATCAATTTTCAAGGTACTGAGCAGCTTGATTTTAGCAGGCGATATATGGCAGTATCCGCTAGGATTTTTATCAAGATAGTTCTGATGATATTCTTCTGCCGGATAATAGTTTTTCAGTGGTCCGACTTCGACTGCAAATACCTTATGACGACCGCGTTCCAGTTCCACGATACGTTCTACGACAGCCTGCGCTTGTGTATTGGTATAGTAGATGCCTGTTTGGTACTGTGTTCCGGTATCATTACCCTGCTTGTTGAGGACTGTTGGGTCAATGACGTAAAAATAAGCCAAGAGCAGATGGTCAAGACTCACCTTTGCCGGATCGTATTCAACACGCACAGTTTCGCGAAAACCGGTTTTCCCGCCTAAAATTGCCTGATACTTGGCATCGGCTTTGCCTGTGCCGTTGGCATAACCGCTTTGGGCATCTATGACGCCCGGTATGGATTGCATCAGCTTTTCCAGTCCCCAGAAGCAGCCGCCTGCAAGATAGATAACATTTTCTTTTTCTTGGGAAAAATCCATAATTGTGACCTCCTTGACCTTTGGGATTGCTTGTTGCTTAGCAGATTGCTGCATGCGTGTGTTTGCAAAACAGCTGGTAATTAAAAGCAACATTCCTGCGAGAATAATGACAGATTTTTTTAGCATGACGGCACGCTCCTTCCTGCATCGTGGGGTGAGTGGCTGAGAACTGCTTACACTTTTAAGATAGCAGAAAATAATATTCCATGTCAATGGATAATTATGATTACTTAATGAAAACTACCTGTCGCTTTTGTAAATAAGAATAAGGCGGATATAAAAGGCAGGAGTGTCAGCGTTGAGAAAATTTTATTTATGAGGAAATGAATCAGCAGTGTCTGTCGAATACAAGAAAATCATAGGCAAATATTGTCGGATACTTAATTTTAAAAAGAAAACAGAGCATAAAAAATCTCTGCCAAGATGGTTGAAAACACCGGAAGCAGAGATTTTGATTCTTGGATATCGGATTAATATGCAGTTTTATTTTTCGTCCTCGAATTTTTCGGGGAAGAAGATGCGTAGTGTTTTTTCATCGACTGTTTTGCCGAAGCTGTTGCCGATGAAGAAGCACAGCAGGGAAAGGCCGATGCCGAGCACTATCTGGTGCAGGTCAAGCACCTTAATCTTAAAGACCATGGCCAGGCAGTAGCTGATTACGCCGCCGCCCATGGCAGCAATAGCGCCGTATTTGTTGGCCTTAGGCCAGAAAAGACCGAAAATCAGCACCCAGAAGAAGGCTGTTTCCAGACCGCCGAAGGCAAACATGTTAATCTGCCAGATAACACTTGGCGGTTTGATGGCGATGGCATAAACAAAAAGGCCGAGGATAACAGTCGCGCCCAGGCTGTAGAGGCGGATCTGATTATTGGTGAGCTGTTCTTCGCGCTTGCCCTTGATGTTCATGTAAACGTCCTTGACGATAGAGGAGGACGAGGAAAGCAGCAGCGAGGATACGGTGGAAATGGTTGCTGCAATCGGTCCGATGATAATGACACCGGCCCAGAAGGGAGTGAGGCTTTGCACGATGGCGACAGGCATGATGTTATCAACACTGTTGCCGTAGGCTGTGATGGGCGCAGTCAGAACACCCTTGCTGATGACACCTATCCAGGTTGCGACCAGTGTCATGGCGCCGATAACGACGGTACCGATAATCATAGCGTTGTGCAGCGCTTTGGTATCCTTGTAGCTGATGCCGCGGACAACGGACTGCGGCAGCGACAGCGTACAGATGCCGACGAGCAGCCATTGGCTGAGGTAAAGCGAAATCGGCATCTTGCCGCGGGAAAGCGGCTCCAGCATATCGGGATGCTGGGTGCTGATGTAGCTCATGATTTTGTTGAAGCCGCCGCCTGCGTGCATCATGCCGCCCATGAGGATGCACAGGCCGACGATCATGGCGATGGCGCAGCAGGCGTCGGTAACAGCAACGCCCTTAAAGCCGCCGATAGTGGTGTAAATGACAACAATCAGGCCAAACATCGTGAGGCCGGTGAGGTAGGAAAAACCGGTTACTGCTTCGAAGAGCTTGGCGGCGCCGACGAACTGTGCCACCATGGTGGCGCAGAAGAAGGCAACAATGACAACGGCAGCCATGTTCGCCAGAAAGTCGGAATGATAGCGGGCACGCAGCACGTCGATGACGGTTACGGCGTCAATCTCACGCGCGATGAGGGCAATTTTTTTGCCGAATACGCCCAAGACGAGGAAGATAACGACTACCTGGACGATGGCCATGTACAGCCAGCCGTAGCCGATAACCCAGGCTACGCCCGGACCGCCGACGAAGGTGCTGACGCTGCTGTAGGTGGCAGCAGTGGTCATTGCCAGCACAAAGCCGCCGAGAGTACGACCGCCGATGAAGTAATCCTTGGCAAAATCCTTTTGTCTGTTTTCCTTTGACGTGCGCTGGATATAGGCGCTGATGCTCAGAAGAATCAGCAGAAAGGCCAGCGCGGGTATAATGTTCAAAATACTACTCATGCTGCTTATCCTCCGTGCTGTCATCCAAATCAAAGTTGACAAAAACCTTCTTTGTCAGAAAAACGGTAACGGCGATGGCAAAAAGCCAGGTGCCGACACAGCCGCCCCAAACCCAAAGAGGTGTATGCCAAAAGGTAATATTACTGTCTGCCAGTCCAAAGCCTGCCAAGCACCAGAAGATGATGACGGCGATGGTGGCAAGAACAGTTGCCAGCGCCTCACGGTTAGCCTGACGGAATTTATCACTGCGCTTCATATAAACTGCTCCTTTCGTACAGACAATGCTGTCTGCTTACGTTAATAAATTTATTTTACCACAAAATATGCAGAAATACTTGCAAAATATGCTTAAAAGCATCATAAAATATCAGACGCCCAGTGTAATTTGACGGCTGTCTGTGTTATAATGTATTTTGGTGATTAATTTGAAGAAAACAATGTATAATTTAGCTACAATGTGGCTGACGCTGAGCGTCATTTTTTTCCTATGTGAATATGTAACCGGTATGCTGCAGGTTGTTACCTTGGGTGGTCTGGTGGCAGGCTCCTTTATCGAAGGTGCTTTTATGTGCCTGGGCTTGAAGCTGATGCATGTTATTGTCGACAAGCAGTTTTTGCTGACGAGGCTGCAGGAGCTTGCAAAGCACAGAAATGACTCCCTGAAGGCTATGCTGGTGATGGCTGCCTTCTCCCTGGAGGGTGCCGTAACTGTTTGCCGTATGCTGCCGGGTTACGACCTTAACTTTGGCATTATGCACGGTATTTTTCTTTTGCTGCTTTATCCGGCAGCAGCTATTGTAATGGATAAGTTGATGTTAAAGGAGCAGATGGAGCATGCAAATTAAGCTGATTGCCAGCGATATGGACGATACACTTTTGAATAAGGACTGCCAAATTTCTGCGCGTAACGAAGCAGCCATCAGAAAGGCGTTGGATGCAGGCAAGATTTTTTTGATTGCTACGGGCAGAATGTATGTTTCCGTGCGTCCTTATGCGGAAAAGCTGGGCCTTGATGTGCCGCTGGTTACCTATAACGGCGCATTGGTTAAGGGCAGCCTTAGCGGTAAGGTTTATTATGAGCATAAGATGAAGCTGTCTACAGCTAACGAGGTGTTGGCATACTGCCGCGAGAAGGGTTATTACCTGCAGCTTTATGTGCGTGACAGCATTTTGATTAAGCAGGAGAATGACTGCTCCCGGATGTATACCAAAATCAGCGGCATTCAGACGACTGCTATCGGTGATGCGCTGTATCATACGGATGAAGCACCGTATAAGATTTTAGTTATGACCAAGAGCGAGGAATTTGCCGCTGTATGGCAGCAATTTAAAGAGAATTTTGCCGGCAAGCTCGATGTAACCAGCTCCAAAGACAATTTCCTGGAGCTGATGGAGCCCTGTGTCAACAAATGGGAGGCAGTTAAGAGCGTGGCGGCAAGCTACGGCGTACAGCCGCAGGAAATTATGTGTATCGGTGATTCTAATAACGATGTGAAGATGATTGCCAATGCTGGTATCGGTGTAGCTGTTGCCAACGCTAAGGACAGCGTGAAGGAGAATGCAAAAATCATTACCGCATCTAATAATGATGATGGTGTTGCTTTGGTTATTGAAAGCATTTTGACGCCGCAGGCTAAGCAAGAATAGAATAGTTTTTAGAAAGGAGCTGTTTATGAAAAAGCGGCTCCTTTCATAGTATATAGAAGGGGGTAATAATTATGGCTGAAGAAAAAGGGACGTCTCTTTTGGCGTATATCAGGGAGCACGATGTACTGAATACAGAGCAGGATGCAAAAAAGCAGGCGCAACAGGAGAGTCTGCACGCAGTACACGAGCACGCGCATACGCATCCGAATAAGAAGAAGGTTCTCAACCGCCTGGCACGCATCGAAGGACATGTGCATTCTATTAAAAATATGGTTGATGAAGACAGAGACTGCTCCGAGGTGCTGATTCAGATTGCCGCAGTGCGTAAGGCCTTGGATAATACTGCAAAGGTTATTTTGAAGGACCATCTGGAGCACTGCATTTTGCACGCCATAGAAAAAGGCGATGGCAGCAAAAGCCTGCAAGACTTTGAAGCTGCCATCGACCAGTATTTACGATAATATTTTATTGTAGATTTATTTAAGCGAAGCGCTGCTGCAGCTTCGGTACGAAGAGCAGCAGAAAGCCGCTGCGCGCAATATAGAACACGAGGAAGGCCAGCCACAGACCGATGTTGCCATAGAGCGGGATTAGCGTGAAGTAGGCTGTAAGATAACAGCTCACAGTTAGCAGCATGGAAATGCAGATAGGCTTGGTATATAATGCGCCGTTGAAAACGCCGTAGTAGACAATGCCTAACGCGCTGATGAGCGGGAAGAAGGCGATAAAGAGGTCGTATTCCTGGGCGGTATGAATTACCGACGGCAAATCTGTAAAGCAGCTCAATATTGCATGACGGCAGGCATAATAGCCGACGGACTGCGCCAGGCCAAAGCCGATGGCCCAGATAAAGCTGATGCGCAGTGTGTCATTGAGCATGGGCTTGTTATGCTCACCAAAGGCAATGCCGGAATAGATGGCACCTGCCTGCGAAAGGCCGGTCAGAATATCGCCCATGATAAACTGTATCTGGAACAGAATGGAGTTGGCGGCCAAAAGCTCACCGCCGAAGGCTGAGCTTTGATGCATAAAGCTGTTGACCATGATAATCATGCAGAACATACGCACGGTGAGATGCGAACCGCACTGCAGCATCTGACGGCAGGTGGGACCGGAAAAGATTTTTCGCAGTGGAACTGCTGTCAGCGGCAGGGGCTTGTGCTTGGCGTAAAAGTACAGGATGGCCAGAAAGCCGGTAATATTGGCAATGCAGGTGGCGGCAGCGACGCCGGTTACCTCGTAATGCAATACAATGACAAAGAGTACGTCCAGCAGCAGGTTGATGATGTTGCTGGCAAGTGCGGTGAGTACCGCGATACGTACATGCAGTGTACCGGCGAACCATCCCTGTGCTGTCTGGAAAACGAGCGTCAGCGGCATAATCCAGATGAGCATGCGATAATATTGCTCCAACATAGGCCTGGTTGCTGCATCGGGGTTGAAGAGCAGTAATGCTGTCCGCCAGATAGGCTCCTGTAAAATTACGAGCAGCAGGCCGATACCGAAGGCTGCCAACACTCCGCGGATAAAAGCGCCGGCGAGCAGCTTGGGATCGTGTTGACCTAAGGCCTGCGCTGCAAAGCCGCTGGTAGATATTTTCAGAAAGCCGAAAAGCCAATAGACGGTGCTGAAGATAACAGCACCCAGCGAAACAGCGTTGATATAGGTATAATTGCCAAGATGACCTACAACTGCTGTGTCGACTGCGCCCATGAGCGAGGCTGCCATTGTGGAAAAGGTGAAAGGCAGACTTGTTTTTATAAAGCGCATGTGAGATAATTTCATTGTTGCATCACGTTCCTACTAAAAAGTTTACAACACTATAATAACCCCTATAGGGGGATAATGTCAATAGTAATAAATATCATTAAGAAGATAGCTATACCTAAATTTGGATACTTGTACAAATAAAAGAGGCTTTATTATGTCTATTTTACCGATTTTCATACCACACGCAGGCTGTCCGCATCAGTGCGTGTTTTGTAATCAAAAGAAAATCAGCGGTCAGCACAGTGCGGCGCTGGCAAGCGCCAAGGAGCAGCTTGCACGCTGGCGCTCGTGGCTGCGCCCCTCGCTTAAGCACGAGGCGGCGTTTTATGGCGGCAGCTTTACCGGCCTGCCCACGGAGCTGCAGGAGGAGCTGCTGGCGCTGACGGACGCATTGCTTGCCGAAGGCTTTATCGGCAGCGTGCGCCTTTCTACGCGCCCGGATTATATAGATGCTGAGCGTTTGCAGCTTTTGCGCAGTCACGGTGTGCGTTTGGTGGAGCTGGGCGTGCAGTCGCTTGATGACAG